>OIYR01000887.1_pt1 | contig 16062 bp, 15 predicted proteins | sample 1588221 | NCBI WGS metagenome assembly OIYR01 (sample SAMN03283292) | human gut metagenome | biome: human-associated habitat; material: feces | host: Homo sapiens | place: Peru | collected 2012 | reverse complement strand
CTTGCTATTACGATGTAAAAAGTAGTTATTGCAAGGCTTTAGCCAAACAATCTCTTTTTTTGTAAAAGAAAGCAAAAATTCTTGTTCTTTTTTTCTACCGATAAAAAAGAACACAAAAATAGGCTTCTTTTGGTAAAAGAAGCAAAACATTAACTATTTAAATTTAAAGCCCAATGATTATAATCTATATTTCTTTTTTTAATTTTATTAAATTAAGCAATGGGAGTTTTATTCCCTTATCTCTGAATGTAGAGTTTTATTTAACTTTTTTGTTTTTCTTGATTTTATCGTTATTGCAAGTCGAATGGGAGTATAACAATTATCACAGAATAATTTTATTTATCAAAATATTAAATTTATAATTAATAAATATTTTTGATAAATTAAGATTAATAAAATTTTATCTTGATTTCCCATGCATATATTATAGGGTTTTTAATTATTATTATAAATTATTAATAACTAAAAACTAAATTTTAATATTGACAAATTAAATTTAATTATATATTATATTTAATAATAAATAATAAAAAATGCCGTAGCTAAAATCATGTTTCGGCGAAAGGATTTAATTATGTTATTTGATTTAAGTTTAGACAAGTTAAAAGAGTATAAGGGCAGTTCAAAAGAGCCAAAAGATTTCGATTCTTTTTGGAAAATAACTCTAAAAGAAAATTCTCATAACGCTGACGCTAAATACAAATTAAAGAATAATTATTATTTAAAATTATTCGATGTATGGGAAGTTAATTTTGCTGGTTTCGGCGGACATCGTATATACGGTTGGTATATAGCTCCTAAAAATGCAAAAGGACGATTAACTTGCGTTATGTATTATCCTGGTTATGGCGGAGGAAGAGATTTTCCTTTTAAGTATTTATTGTATCCATCCGCTGGTTATTCTACTTTCGTAATGGAAGCTAGAGGACAAGGAACTGAAGGAGCAAACGGCGGAAGCGTGACTTACGACCCTGTAGGTTCTGGACCGCATTCTGATGGCTTTATGACAAAAGGAATATTAAATAAAGACGAATACTATTACAGAAGAGTATTTATTGATTCTCTTAAAGCTATTGAAGCCGCTAAACAACATGAACTAACGGATAAGATAGTTATAAGCGGAGCGAGTCAAGGAGGCGGAATGTCTCTTGCGGCTACGGCTTTATCGGGATTTGCAAATATAAAAGTTGAAGCTTCTTTAATCGATGTTCCATTTTTATGCGATTATAGAAGAGCTGCTACGATTGTAGACACATATCCATATCATCAAATTGCAAGATATTGTTTATCCGATAGAAGTAAAGAGAATCAAGTATTTGAAACATTAACTTATTTTGACGGAGTATTTTTTGCCAAAAGATGCAAAGTTAAGGCTTTATTTTCAACCGCTTTAATGGATATGATATGTCCGCCTTCTACGGTATTTGCAGCTTATAATAATTATGCTGGAGAGAAAGATATCGTAGTATATACTTTCAACGGGCATGAAGGAGGCGATAACGAACATAATCAGAAAAAGTTAGCTTTTTTGAATAAGAATAAAATTCAATAATTGTTTATAATACTATTGACAAAAAATTAAATAATGTTATAATTAATATCAATTAATAGCCGAGTTAGCTCAGTAGGTAGAGCAAAGGACTGAAAATCCTTGTGTCTAGGGTTCGATTCCCTGACTCGGCATATTAAATAATTTATAAAGTCTTTAATAGAATATCAATTAATTTTATGCAATCCTTAAAAGAATTAACCGAATATATAAATCCATTATATGAAGATAATCATTTAATAGTAGCCGTAAAACCTCCAAATATTCCAACACAAAAAGACAAAAGCGGCGATATTTCATTTTTTGAATATGTGAAAGATTATATAAAATTAAAATATAATAAAAGCGGAAATATATTTTTAGGATTGGTTCATAGATTGGATAGACCTGTTTCGGGAATTATGGTATTTGCCAAAACTTCAAAAGCGGCTGGAAGATTAAGCGAATCTATAAGAGAGAGAAAATTTGAAAAAATATATTATGCGGTTGTTAATGGAATTTTTTTAGATAAAACGGGAATATTAGAAAATTATATTATTAAGAAATCAAATAAATTGGGAAATATAGCCCAAATAGTTTTTGAAAATACTAAAAATTCAAAATTTGCCAAATTAAAATACGAAGTTATAGAAGAAGATATTATAAAAAATTTGTCTCTTGTAAAAGTCGAACTTGAAACGGGAAGATTTCACCAAATAAGAGTTCAATTTTCAAATATCGGACATACGATTTACGGCGATAGAAAATACGGAAATTATATTAAATACGATAAAAGCGATATTTTGCTTGCATTATTTTCAAAAAGTTTGAAATTTCCGCATCCTGTGAAAGACGAAATTGTATTTATTGAAGCCGATTTACCGAATTACAAACCTTATAATTTATTTTTATAAAATTAAAATTTATATATCAAAAAGCCGATAAATATATTAAATTTATCAATCAAAATTTTTCATCTCCAATAACCGAAGGCTTATAATTACAATGGGGATGTTGCTGCCTTCGGTTATGTTATAAAAATTAGAATTTAAATACTTGACTTTTTTAAAATAATTGTTATTATATAGGTATATGATAAATATTATTAATAGCATGAATATTAGAGTTGATTTCTGCAACTCAACTCAACTCAACTCTAATTTAAATTCATTTAAAATTTTAGCATCGTTCTTTGATGCATTAAAAAATCGATTGCATTGCATTTCTTTAAATGCTCGCAATTACTTAAATTATGCATTTTCTTATGCATTCAATTTTGAAATAATAAGCCGTAATAAAAATTCAAAATCAAATTATTATGGCTTTTTATTTAATAAACAAATTTCATTGTTAAAGGAGGAATAGAACAATGAGAAAATATTTTTACATTTTAATAACTTTATTAGCGGTTTTGTCAATAGGTTTTGTTGGTTGTAAAAACAAACCTACTGCGGTTGCGGATTTTATAGATGGAGCTAACGAGGTTACAGGAGGAGCAGACTTAACTCCAATAGGCGAAATAAAAGGATATGATAGTTATAGTTTTGTCAATTATGCTGGAAACTTTTTTTGGTCTGTTAAAGAATATTATGTTTCGGGTAGTTCTGGTGATAAATTTAGATATAGTCTTGAGATTAAAACATCAGGCAGTTCAACAATTGCAGAATTGAAAGGTTATAGTGAGGGCAAAGCGTTTACTAAATCATATACGGGCGTTAATAAAACAAAAGATAATCAAGGCGATAAATTTGCTTTTGGTTATGGTGGTAATAATATTAGATTTAATAGTGATAAAAAACATGCTCTTTTAACTGCTGATGGGCTTAATAATTTAAAGCTTGCAGTATCAAATAAATAAGTAAAAATATATTATTGCAGATTATATAATTAAACAGCGTTAAAGTTATTTAATTTTTAGACTTCCCCTCCTAACGGCGGGGTATTTTTTTAACAAGTGATAATATTTGAGTGAGTTTATTTTTATAATTTTGTTTTGTTAGTTGTGGGTTGTTTGGCTTATTCCGAAATGATAATATTTTTACGAAATAGAAATATTAATAAAATTCTATATTATCAAATAATAGAATAAAATTTTATTTGTTAAATATAATATTTATAAAATAATATATAAACAATAGATATTGAGATTTTTTAATTTAAATATAAAATGTTAAAAGCTATAAATCATAGGAGAATATATGAGTATAGGGACAGGTAAAACCGAACTCGAAGCTGGAATAAAATTATTTAGAAACGAAAATTATAAAGAGGCTATAGATTCGCTTGAAAAAACTTTTGAAAGCAAAAACGATATAGAATCGGGTTATCATTTGGCTTTAGCTTACGCTCAAATTCAAAATTATGATAAAACTCTTGAAATTTTCGATAAAATAATGCGAAGATTAGACAATCCTTTAAGAATCATGCAAGCTCATATAATTGTAGGCTATATTTATTCTGTAAGAGAAATGTATGATTTGGCGGAATTTGAATTATCGGACGCTTTATCTTCGGGAATAGAAAATACTCAAATATATTCCGTGCTTGGTTATATATATTATAAAAAAAATAATATTAGAAAGGCTATAGAATCTTTAAGAAAAGCTTTGGCTTTAGACCCTAAAAGCGCAAATGCAAGAAATTCTCTCGGATTTATTTTAGCGGATAGCGAAACTAACATAGAAGAAGGAATTTCAGAAATAAGAAAAGCTTTAAGTTCAGACCCGAATAATCCCGCTTATTTGGATTCTTTAGGTTGGGCATTTTTCAAAAAAAACGATATAGCTAACGCAAAAGAATTTTTAACTAAAGCTTTTGAAATTTCTCCGACAAATAAAGATATTAAAGAGCATCTTATAAAATTAGACCAATTAGGTTATAAAAAATAATAAAGGTTGAATTATGAAATTTGTTTTTACATTTATATTTTTTCTTTCGATAAATTCAATAAATTTGTATTCTCAATACGATTTTAAATACATAGGAAATGTCAATATTATAAGAGATAATAAAAAAATAAATTTGGATAATTCAAAAAAACTATTTGATAGAGATATAATAGAAACGGGAGAAGACGGATTTTTAGAAGTAAAAATAAATAATAAATATTATTATATTGCAAATAACGGAAAAGTTGATATTTCAAAAAATGCTAAATTGAAAAACGGAGCGATTTATATAAAAGACAAATCTTTTAAATCATTGGAAGATTTTAAAAAATATAACGAAGATTTAAAAGTATATGCCAATCCTGTTCCTCTTTATGCAGGAAAAGTCGGAAATATTTTTATAACAAGCAAAGACGAAATAAAAATAAAAGATTCAAAATTAATGGGAAGCTCAAGACCGATAGTAAAATTTTTTGAAGTAAAAAATTCTAACGAGAATATAAAAATTTATAAAACCGTATTCGGAATATATGTCGGCGCTCAAGATGAAAAATATCAATTCGTTTGCAATATAGAATTAAAAGATAAAACTTTATTAAATTTGGCAATAGATATAAAATCGGATTTCACTCCGCCTCCGCCGAAACCAAAACAAATTCCAGGCGTTACCGCGGCTATGACAAATATAATAAGCAATCCTCAAAAATCTAAAGAAGAAAGAGAACTTTTGCATGGAAAAGTATATACTTCATACACTCCAACAAATTATGCCGATACTGTTTATATAATGCCCGCTCAAGGCAGATATTCTTCGCAATTCGGAGCGTTTAGAGGTTATACTAAAGATTATGCAAGATATCATCAAGGATTTGATATAGCGAATACTAACGGTTCGCCAATAGTCGCTGCCAATAACGGAGTAGTGAGAGTATCGAGAGAGCTTTTTGTTAGGGGAAATTGCGTCGTAATCGACCATGGCAAAGGAGTTTATAGCAGTTATTTTCATATGTCTAAATTAATAGCTGAAGAAGGGCAATATGTAAAAAAAGGCGATATAATAGGATTAATAGGTTCTACTGGAATGGCTACGGGACCTCATTGTCATTGGGAAATGCGCGCGGGAAATATGACTTTCGACCCTTTAAGCATTTTAGAAAAAAATTCTTCGTTTGATATAAAGAGTTTAACTCGAATAAAATAATCGAATATTATAAACTTGACAAAGCCGATTAAATATGTTATATATATAAATATGAAAAAAGAATATATTTATATAGTTCAAGCAAGATTAGAATCTTCAAAATGCAAGATAGGAAAAACTAACGATTTGGAAAGAAGGCTAAAAGAATATAATAGTATGACGAGAAAATCTAAAGAAAATACCTATCAATATTTATTTTGCTCTGAAGTAAAAGATATGTCAATTTTAGAAAACGATATAAAGAAAAAATTTTCTAATCTCAGAGAAGAAAAGAGTAAAGAAATATATTTTTATAATTCGCCTTTATTTGAAGATTATGTTAAATTTATTAAATCTCATAAACTATTTATAAAAGAAATATATACAAAATCGAAAGAAGAAATTTTAAAAAAAGTTAAAATAGTAAAGAAAACTACGCCGACTCTTAAAGAAAGAGGCTTATCAAGAAAAGATATACTTCAAAAAGCTCAAAAAGTTAATAATGATGAATTTTATACTCGAATGGAAGATATTGAAAAAGAATTATCTATGTATAATAAAAAAATTTGGACAAATAAAACAGTTTTCTGCAACTGTGACGATGCCGTTGGCGATGACGAAAGAAATACATCCGCATTCGCTTTATATTTTTTAAGAAATTTTATAGAACTTAAATTAAAAAAATTAATATGCACGCATTACGATGGACCTGTAGATTTATTTAATCAAGGTTCAAAAGCGTATGTATTTACAAAAGACGGTTTTTTAGAGAAAAAATTTTATCCGAAACATTATACGGGAAGTTTTGACGACCCTTTATCTTTGAAAATTCTTAAAGAAGAAGCGGATATTGTATGCACAAATCCTCCGTTTTCAAGAGCTATTGATTATTGGAAAATCTTAATCGATAGCGGTAAAAAATTTATTATAATATCTAATTTTACAAATGTTTTAACTCCCGCTTATATTCCATATTTTCAAAATAATCAAGTATGGGCTGGTTTTAACAGAGTAGATTATTTCTTAACGCCCAAAAAAGAGTTAACTATGGCTTCGGGGCATTGGTATACAAATTTTAAAATAAAAAATCGTCCAAAATATAAAAACTTAAAAATAATGCCGTTAAAAGAGATACCTGAAAAATATAAAAAATATGACGATTCTAAAATATTATTGGTTAATAATAATTATATTCCAAGCGATTATAAAAAACCTTTTGCAGTGTCGGCTTATCCTATATTAAGCGGCATCCTTGAAAAAAATTATAAAATTTATAGCGAAAAAGAATATTTTCCATATATAAATAAAAAAAGATGCTTTGGCAGAGTTCTTATAAAGAAATATTAAAATGAAAGAAAACAAAAAATTAATTATTGAAAAAGAAAATATACATAAAATAGAGCCTTTCTTTATAAAATATTTAACTATAATAAGTTCAATCATATTTATTTTATTGTTTATATTTCTATTCGGAAAAAATAGATTAAACGAAGAATATAATATAATAAATATTTGGAATAAATCTAATTATAATTATGAAATGCCTTCACATGATAATAATTTTAATATTGAAGGAGAATTTAATCATAATTTTTTTACTAAATCCGAAAGTATGATTCATTATTTTAATAAAGACGGAATAACAACTTTTTATACGAATTTACAGAGAGGAGAGCTTGCTTCGTTAAATAATGAAATTTTTATTATTTATAAAAAATACGGAAATTATATTGACGCTTACAATAATAACGGGTTAATTTTGTGGAAAACTAACACTTCTATTTATCCTGAAATTTCGCCTTATGCAAATAGAATTATTTATCATTCGAGCGATAATTCAAAAATTCAAATGTTTGATTTTGATAATAATTATTTAAGTTCGCATATTCAATATGGAGAAATTGTAACGGACGGAGCTTTTGCTAAAAATACGGGAGATTATATAGCGGGATTTTCAAGCGGAGATATTGCTTATATAAACAGAAACGGAACTTTAGACTTTGCAATCTCTTCGATATTAAGCGAAATAAATATAATAAAATCGGTTGCCATAAGTGAATACGGAAGCTTTGCATTATCTATAAGCGGAATAAGAGCAGAATATATAAGTTTGTATAATTCAAAAGGCGGAACTTTATGGTATATAGACACAGGATTAAATAGAAGAAGGCATGTTTCCGCTTATGTGAGCGAAAAATCTATGACTGCTTTTATGCTTTCGGACAGAAATATTATTTTATATAATTTGAATAATGGAAAAGAAAAAGACAGAATAAATATAGAAAAATATAATATGCAAAATGCAATTAACATGAAATTAAATAGCGAAACTAATACTACAATAATGAGCGTATCGAAAGAAGGAAAAAGCGCGGTTATAATTTACGATAATAAATTAAAAGAAATTATTTATGAGAATTTTATAGACGGATGGATTTATCATTTAGATATATCGAGCGAGAAAAACGAATATATGATAGTAAGCGACAAAAATATTTATACTTATAAAAGGATAAAATTATGACAAAAAATATTTTAATTATATCTATTTTATTATTTATTTTATCTTCAATATTATTTGGAAGAGTTCCGATTGATGAAAATAAAATAAGAATAACAAGCACTTTTGGAGAATTCAGAACGGACCATTTTCATAATGGCGTGGATTTCGGCGGAAGCAAAATGGAAATATATCCTATGGCGGACGGCGAGATTGTTCATTATTTTGATATAGCCGAAGACCCGACAAGGCAATTATATGGAGTTGGAAACACTATTATATTAGAGCATCCAAATGGAATTAGAAGTTATTATTATCATATAGAAGACGGAACTATAGAAAAATCTTTTGCAAAAGTGACGGAAAGAGATATTATAGCTTTAACGGGAAATAGCGGAAGGTCGGGAGGCGCTCATTTGCATTTAACCGTAGAAAATATAAAAGAAGGTTTGGTAGTCGACCCTTTAGAGCATTTAAAAATTTCAAAAGGCTCAGAGCAAAGCCCTTTAATACATGGAATATATTTGAGAACGGAAAATAGATTAATTCAAATAAAAGATAAAATGCCAATGCGATATAATGGAGAGTTGAGGCTTTTCGTTAAGGCTTATGATTTGCTTGGCAGCATTCCAATGGGACTTAAAAGAGTAAAAATATTTATGAACGAAGAACTTATAAGAGATTACGATTTTACTTATTTTATAAAAAGAGACAATATTTATTATATAGCGCCAAATTATAGATTTGAAGAAGTTTACGGAGTAGATTCGCATTTTTACAGAGGCGGAAGTTTTACTCCAAGAAGAGGAAAATATACTTTTAAAACAGAAGTTACCGATTTTGATAATAAAACAGTGACGCTAACGAGAATTGTTAATTTTTATTAAAAATATTTTAATTTACTCTCTCAAAATTTACTCTATAATCGAAATTATATAAGTCGGTTCTGCAACTTAAGGCATTCACGGCTAATTTTATATTATTGTCTATTTTCTTACCAATTATGATAGCTCTTACTTCTTTGTCTTGCTCTCTTTCTAAAAAAGACACATATCTTACAACTTGTCCTATAACTTTATCGAAAACTCTATTCTTTTTAAGTTCTATAACTACCATTCGTCCTTTATTATCTGTAGCTAATAAATCTATCGGTCCCGATATAGTAGGATATTGTCTTCTGATTAATCTTAATCCTTTTTCTAATTCTTTTATATGTCTTTCAAAAAAATCTTCTAATATTTTTTCATCGACAAGAACGGATTTAAACTCCGTTTCTGAAATTGCATTTATACTCTTATCAATCTTAATTTTATTTTTCTTGCAATAATTATAAATATTTAAAGCGTTATCGACATCCGATATATCGGTATAATAATCTAAAGCAAATTCTATTGGCGATATATTTTTATTGTCGCTTCCATAATAATAAAACCAATCTTTTTTCTCTTTAAAATCTATCCATATACTGATATTTTTACAATCATTTAAAAAGTTTTCTAACTGTTCTTTATCTTTAATAAAGATATTTGAATTTTCTATATAAAACAAATTGGAAGAAGCGAAAAAATTAAAAGCGTAACTACTATCTAATTCTATGGTATTTAATATAGATTTTCTTTTTTTATTTCGTATATTCTTAATATTTTTCGCTCTCAAATAATCTTTTATTTTATCTTTGTCTTTATCGCTCAATAATCTATATCTTTCTATTTCATCGACTGACTTTTTTATTTCGTTATTATCCGATTTTTTAGCGATAAATAAGCAATATTCGTCTTTTGTTAAGCGCTTATCTTTTAATTTTATTAAAACATTGGCTAAATAAAATATAGGCAATACTTTAATATTTTCTTTGCTTCTTTTAATATTAAAATTATTAAATTCAAATCTTCTTATTTGATTAAATATTATTTCTTCATAATTTGATTTTTCTAATAATTTATTTCCTATATCCGTTATATGTAATTTCTCTTTTTCATTAACCCAAGCTAAACCTAAAGTAGAAGTAATAACTTTTATAACTCTTATTATAGCGTTTTCATCCTCTTCGTTTTGATTTTCATCTCTCGGTTCAAATAATCCTTTTTTTATAAATTCTTTTCTAATAATTGTTTGAAGTTCATTATTCCAAATTTTATTTTCGTATTCTTTTAAAACCGACAATTTATTTTTTATGCTCTCAAAATTATCGCTTTTTATCGCGTATCCTTTAGGTATATACCAATATAAATTATCGTTTAAGTAGTTTATAAAAAATTCTTTCCAATATAAATCTTTTATTATATTCATAATTATAACTCAAATAACATTTTTTCTTCAGTTGCCTTTACAATATTATTAGTATTATTTTTATTTGGCATTTTTATTTTATCTATAATTAAATTTCGCGCCATATCTCTATTTACATTCGCTATTCTATCTCTCGCAATATTACAGTAATTTATATTTAATTCTATTCCTATAAATCTTCTTTTGCTTATATATGCCGATAAGGTTGTCGAACCCGAACCGTTAAACATATCCAAAACTATATCTCCTTTAAATCCCAATTCTTCCACTCCTCTAAAAGTATACATAGCGATTAATCTGTTTGGAATTTCCAAAGGGAAAGGCGCTGGATGTCCTCCCGCATTTTTTCTGTTTATATTCGTAGGCATTATTGGCCAAATCTGCATCGACATATTTAACCATTCTTCTTGCGTAATTTTACTATATTCTTTAATCTCTTGAGGAATTTTTTTAGGCGAGCCTTCTTTTACCAAAATATTTATAAACTCTATAGTATTGTCTTCGTAAATATTAGGCGGATACGGATAACTGCCAAACATTTTTTTAGAGGTTTGTTTTTGCCAAATATATAAACTAAATCTATGAAGTCCCAAGTTGTTATCTAAAACTTTTCTCTCTATATCTGCCGAAATATTTAAAAGTTTTCTCGTATGAGTAGAAGCGTCAACCGATTTTGAAACGGGAACTATTGGAGTAATGTAGGCTATTTTGCCGTTTGGCTCTAATACTCTCGCCGACTCTTTAAATATATTTAGCATTTGATATAAATATTCTTCATAAGAACATTGTCCGTATTGTCCGTCAACTCCATAATCTATCAAATTCCAATAAGGCGGACTTGTGACGATTAAAGAAATACTATTATCGTCTAATAACTTCATAGTTTTAAGAGCATCATCGCAGGTTATTTTGTTTATAAAATTCTCCATGTAAATATAATATATTAATATTATATAAAATCAAGTATAACAAAAACTTTATTATTAATTTACATTTTTTATTTTTTAATGATAGGAAGCAATCTTTCTAATTCGGTTTTAGATATTTGAGTATTTCCGCTAATAAGTCTCATTACTTTTATATTTGTTTTATCTTGTAAAGCTTTAAAAATATCTTCCAAAGAATAATTACAATTTGCATTTTTGGACATGTAAATAACATTAACATGATTTTCGCAAATAAATTCTTTTTCATTAACTATAGCCGCTTTTATATTTATATCTTTTGAAGAGCCTGTTATTCTATTTACTACAACTACCCTACTTTTAATTATTAAATCGTTTGAAATATTTTTTATATATTGAGGTTTTCCTTTAGTATAACCAATAATTATTTTTCCGTTATTTATATTTGAAGCCCAAATTAAAAGAGTCGAATTATTTTTATCGTTAGTTAATTTTTCTTTATGCTCATTCCAAATTATACTTCCCGTTTTTACCGTATAACCAATATCTTTTAAGCTAACCATATTTTTATAAGCCTTATTTAATAATTTTTTATCTTCCGTAAAAATCGTAATTCCATTTTTTTTAAAAATATATTTTGACGATTTTTTTGAATTAGTTTTTTTTAAAATTATAAGCATAACTTTTTGATTTGCCAAATGAAAATTATCCGCTCCGTCAATTATATGCAAATATTCTAAACTTGAATTTTTAGTTATATATTCTCTCAACTTTGAAAAATAAGCGCCGTTATTCATTGAAGGCGGAACGACATAAGCCAAATAACCACCGTCTTTAAGCAAATCCAAACCCGTTTTTATAAATAAAGAAAATATATTTACTCTTCCTTTGATTATATCAAAATATTTTTTCTTAATCTCTTCGTTTAATTTTAATTCAAAATAAGGCGGATTTCCTATAATATAATCGTATTTCTTTTTATTAATATCGATATTTAAAAAGTCAAAATTTTTTATACTTGCATTTTTTACTAATTTTGAAGATATATTAATTAATTTTTTATCTATATCAAAACCGTAAAGAATTGGATTTTTAAAATATTTTTTGCATGAAAGTAAAAACTCTCCGCTTCCGCAAGCTGGGTCAAGAATATCGGCGTTATCTTTTTTCGGCAATTTTGAAAGCAGTAATTCTCTTATAGATTTTGGCGTAAAATACTGTCCTAATTTTTTTCTTTTTTTTATGTCTGTGTTTTTTAAATAATCTATACTTTCTTTTGTATATTCTTCAATATAATTTTTTTTCATAATATAATATCGCTATTCTAAACAATCACAAAACCTTATTACATTATTTTCACAATCTATTCTATTTTTATGAGAAAAATAATCAACTTCAGCATTTTTATTTATGCTTTTATCTTGCTGATAAGCTCGTCTAACATAGACATCAAAACCTCTATCAAATATAGCATTTCCTTCGTTAACTTTATCTTTAAGGTTTTTTCTAAAATTATTTTCAGATTTTTTTATTTCGCTGAAAAAATCAATTAATGCCTCTCTTTCAGACATTGGAAGAACATCTCTACCAAGAAAAAATGTTACATCTTCTCGCCCATAAGAACCAAATATATAAATAGCATTAGCTTTAGGTAAATTACTATTCCACATAGGATTAAACGATTTGCCGCTACTATATTTTATTTATATAGGTATAATTTTTTTATTAGTAAATATTAAAAAATCTGGGAAATTTTGACTACCATAAGGCTGGCATATAAAACAATTAGCTATACTTTTATCAGTCTCGTAGTAAATATTATCAATTATATCATTAGATTTTTTATCTAAAATACTATTTTTTATGGAATTAAGAATAAGTTTAATATTTTTATCGTCTTTATTTATTCTATTAAATCCGTTTCGTTTTAAAGAAGTCTCTATTCTATCTTCAAAATCGCTACCCTTTTTACTTTTAAGCCATTCTTTCTTATTTTTTTGTATATCTATAAATATTTTATTAAGCATTTTATTAATATATCATAAATATAACTATTGTCAAGCGATAATTTATAATTAAATTAATAATCTAAAATTTATAGCTTGACTAATAATAAATTATATGTATAATTAAAAATATAAAATAAATTAAAATAAGGAGTTTTTATTTATGTTAGAATTAGATAAAGACAGTTTTGACGAAAAAGTTATTAACTCAAAAGAATTATGTTTGGTTGACTATTTTGGAGACACTTGCGAACCTTGTAAAGCTTTAATGCCTAAAGTTCATGAGTTATCCGAACAATACACGGGCAAAGTCAACTTCTATTCTTTCAATACTTCTAAAGCAAGAAGATTGGCTATCAGAGAAAAAATATTAGGACTTCCGACTATAGCTATTTATAAAGACGGCGCTAAAGTTAAAGAAGTTACAAAAGAAGAAGCCACTATAGAAAATATTAAATCTATGGTTGATAGTATGTTATAATTAAGTTTAAAATTATAAGGAGTTTTATTTTATATAAAGCTCCTTTTTTATTTTAAAAATATATTTATTAATGCCAAAATTAAATTAATAAACTATACTCGATTAAATTAATGAAAAAAATTATTATTTTTATATTTATATTGATTATTCTATCATGCGAAACTATTAATATAATTATTCCTAACGATATAAAAAAATCTCTCGTAAGAAGCATGGAAGAAAATAGAGAAGATAATCCGATATACAGAGAATTTAGAGCGGCTTGGTTTTCTACAGTCGTAAATATAGATTTTCCCATAAAAAACGGAAATGAAACGGAACAAAAACATCTTATAGTAAAACATTTGGAAACTTTAAATAAAAATAATTTTAACGCGGTATTTGTGCAAGTGAAACCAGATGCGGGAGTAATTTTTAATTCTAAAATAAATCCTACTACAAGATATTTTTTTGGAAACGATTCTACAAATGAAAGAGACGAATATCCTTTTAAAACCGATTTGCTTGAGTTTATAATCGAAGAAGCTCATAAAAGAAATATTGAAGTTCATGCTTGGTTTAATCCTTATAGAATATCATTAACTTATAACGCTAAAAAAAGTTATAAAGAGCAATTTTCAAAAAAGAATTTTATTCATACTTATGTTTCAAATAATTTAAAGCCGATATATTGGTTTGATAAAAGATTATATTTAGACCCTGGCGAGCCTATAAGCGAAAAATATGTAATAGATTCGGTTATAGAAGTAGTTGAAAATTACGATATAGACGGAGTGCATTTTGACGATTATTTTTATCAAAACGCGGCTAAAGGAAAAACTTATAAAGATTGGGATGATAAAATAAGCGCCTCAAAATACGGAAAGGAAGCGGGATACGATATTTCAAATAAATCTTATGACGATTACGGAGTTAATGGTTTATACGCTTGGAGAAGAAATAATATAAATAACTTGGTAAGCAAATTATATGAAGAAATAAAAAAAAGAAAGCCTTATGTTAAATGGACAATATCGCCCGCTGGAGTTTGGCGAAACAAAAATAAATTATCGGAATATAAAGGCAGCGAATACGGAAGCGATACAAAATCTTATAATCCTAATTTTGACGCTTTACATGCGGATGTTTTATTATGGATGCTAAACGGAGAGAAAACAGAATCGTTAAGCAACGCTACCGAAAAAGACGGAATAAATAAAATGTATATTGACGCTATTATTCCGCAAATTTATTGGAGTTCAGGGCATAAATTAATTCCTTTCAATATAATAGTAAATTGGTGGATTGAAGAAGCGAAAAAATCTACAAATAACAATTTAGCCGATTTATATATCGGGCATGCATTATACAAAATGGGCAGTTCAAATAGTTCGGAAAATTGGCAAAATACAAATTTACTTTCAGAGCAAATAGATTATATAAGAAAAGAAGGAAAAAATTTTATAAAAGGTTCGGCTTTTTTTACAATGCATAATATGTATAAAAATGATATTAATACAAAAAATTACGGAAGCGAAGCGATAAAATATATAAAAGAAAATAATTATATATTTAAAGCTATAATTCCTAAAATGAATACAATGAAAGAATTAAACGAAACTCCTTTAAAATTGGAAAATCCTAAAATAAAAAAACATTTTAATTATATAGAAATAAGTTTTACGGACCCTAACGAATATAAATTAGACGATTATTCGCATCCAAAAGTAGGAACTTCGGTTTATTATGCCGTTTACAGAAGAAATATTAAAGAAGCGGGAATAGAATTAATAGATAAAATCAGAAGAACTAATTATAATACAAACGCTAAAATAATTTATAAAGATAAAACCGTAAATAAAAAATCAAATTATGTATATTATATCACGGCGTTGGATAGAATACATAATGAAAGCGATTATTTAGAAATCGTTTATAAATAAAAATTATGCTTGTTAAAATTTTTTCAAGGAAATATTTAAAATGAATAATAAAATAAAAACTAAAATCAATAGAAATACTTTTATGATAAATGGCGAGTCGGAAGAAGATAATAAAAAGAGAGAGATTATAAAAAATATTTTAATAAACGAAGAAAATAAAAATAAATCCGATTTGCATAATTATTTTTTGAATAATAAGGAAGAAGCGATTTATAAACATCTCCCCTATTTCGATATTTACGAAAGACATTTTTCAAGATACAGAGGAAAAGATATTAATCTACTTGAGATTGGCGTTGGATATGGCGGTTCTCTTAAAATGTGGAAAAATTATTTTAGTAAATTAAACCCAAACGCAAAAGT
>OIYR01000885.1_pt1 | contig 16076 bp, 13 predicted proteins | sample 1588221 | NCBI WGS metagenome assembly OIYR01 (sample SAMN03283292) | human gut metagenome | biome: human-associated habitat; material: feces | host: Homo sapiens | place: Peru | collected 2012 | reverse complement strand
AGTTTTTAAAGCGGTATCCGCCAATCCTTTTCTCGCTCCATGTGTTGAAATAAAATATTCTTGAACAGTAAGTCCTTCTTTAAAGTTTGATATAATAGGAAGTTCTATAATATCTCCCGAAGGTTTAGCCATAAGTCCTCGCATACCCGCAAGCTGTCTTATTTGCTGTTTACTTCCTCTTGCTCCCGAATCAGCCATTATATAAACGGGATTAAATCCGTCTTGGTCTTTTCTTAAATTATCCATCATAGCGTCAGAAATTTTATCCGAAACAGAAGACCATAAGTCAATAACTTTTTGGCTTCTTTCGTCATTTGTAATAATACCGTCCATATATTGAGATTGAAGAGATTCTAATTTTTTAGTCGCCTCTTCAATTTCATTTTTCTTCATTGGAGGAATTACAATATCCTCTATAGAAATCGTAGAACCGAATACGGTAGCGCTCTTATAACCAAGCTCTTTAATATCGTCAAGCATATTTACCGTAGTTGAAGTTCCATGTTTTAAATAAACTTCATGAATAAATTTTGCCAAATCCTTACTGTTGAAATCTCTATTTTGATATCTAAAATCTTCAGGAATTACATTATTAAATTTTAATCTACCAACCGAAGTTTCAATAAATTCTTCCTCGCCCGTTTTATTATTTTTCATTAAAACTTTTATTCTCGCTTCAAGCTCTACTAAATTATTATCGTAAGCAAGCAAAGCGTCTTTTGAAGAAGAAAATATTTTATTCTCGCCTTTAACTCCCGCTCTTAATTTTGTTAAATAATTTATTCCAAGAACTATATCTTGTGTAGGATTTACAATAGGCTCTCCGTTAGCGGGATTAAGTATATTATGAGGAGCGAGCATTAAAGTCCAAGCTTCAATTTGAGATTCTGCAGAAAGCGGAGTATGAACCGCCATTTGGTCGCCGTCAAAATCCGCATTATAAGCGTGACAAACTAAAGGATGCAATTGTATAGCTTTACCTTCTACAAGCACTGGCTCAAAAGCCTGAATTCCCAATCTATGAAGAGTAGGCGCTCTATTTAATAAAACGGGATGCTCTTTAGCTATCTCTTCCAATACGCCCCAAACTTCCTCTCTGCCTTCTTCGACAAATCTTTTTGCGCTTTTAATATTATGAGCGCTGTTTATTTCAACTAATTTTTTCATTATAAAAGGTTTAAATAATTCAACCGCCATTTTTTTAGGAAGTCCGCATTGATGCATTTTTAAACTCGGTCCAGCAACGATAACCGAACGCCCCGAATAATCGACTCTTTTACCTAATAAGTTTTGGCGAAATCGTCCTTGCTTTCCTTTAAGCATATCGGATAAAGATTTTAAAGCTCTGTTTCCAGGTCCTTTTACGACTTTCTTTCTTCTGCTATTATCAAATAAAGCGTCAACGGCTTCTTGCAACATTCTCTTTTCATTTCTTATTATAATATCGGGCGCTCTTAATACCAATAATCTTCTTAATCTGATATTTCTATTTATAACTCTTCTGTATAAATCGTTCAAATCGCTTGTTGCAAATCTTCCGCCGTCAAGCTGAACCATAGGTCTTAATTCTGGCGGAATAACGGGAACAACATCTAAAATCATCCAAGAAGGGTCGTTTCCGCTCGATTTAAAATCCTCAAAAATTTCTAATCTTTTTCTTAATCTTCTATCGCTCTTTTCTCCTTTTTTAATCATCTCCGCTCTGAGTTTTTTTATCTCTTCGTCCAAATCGATATCTCTAAGCATATCTCTTATGCCTTCCGCTCCGATTCCTATTTTAACATTATCTCCGAATCTATCTAAACATTCGTTATATTCGTCTTCGGTAAGAAGGTCGCCTCGAGAGTAAGTGCTTTCGCCAGGCTCTATAACTATATATCTTTCAAAATAAAGAACGCTTCTTAAATGAGACATATTTATATTTAGAAGAAGTCCGATTCTTGAAGGCGTATTTCTATAATACCATATATGAGCCACGGGCGCCGCCAATTCTATATGCCCCATTCTCTCTCTTCTAACCTTAAAGTGAGTAACTTCGACTCCGCATTTATCGCAAACTACGCCTTTATAACGAATGCTTTTAAATTTTCCGCAATAACATTCGTATTCTTTTGTAGTTCCGAATATTTTTTCGCAAAAAAGCCCGTCTCTTTCTGGGCGTAAAGTTCTATAATTAATGGTTTCAGGTTTTTTAACCTCTCCATAGCTCCATTCTCTCATAACTTGAGGACTTGCCACGCTAATTTTTATTTGGTCAAAGTTTGTGAATTGCATATAATTAAACTTCTCCTATTTTATTTAAAAATTTTAGTTTGTTTTTTCGATTTTTGTTTTAATTCTTTTTCGGTTGAAGGCAATTTATTTCCTTCTTCATCATGAATCGTGATATTTAATCCCAATCCTCTTAATTCTTGAACCAAAACATTAAAACTTTCTGGTATTCCAGGCGAGGATATAACATCGCCTTTAACGATAGATTCGTATATTCTTGCTCTTCCCGTCATATCGTCCGATTTAACGGTTAAAAACTCTTGAAGCATATTAGCAGCTCCATAAGCCTCTAAAGCCCAAACTTCCATCTCTCCAAGTCTCTGTCCGCCGAATTGAGATTTTCCTCCCAAAGGCTGCTGAGTAACCAAAGAATAAGGTCCCGTGCTTCTTGCATGAACTTTATCTTCTACAAGGTGATTTAATTTAAGCATATACATATAACCTACGGCAACTTCATTTTTGAAAGGCTCTCCCGTTCTTCCATCATAAAGCTTAACCTTACCGCTTGGATTCATTCCGCTTGCAATCATAGCCTCTTTTAAAGCGTCTTCTTTAGGTCCTTCAAATACGGGACAAGCGTATTTTAATCCCATTTTATAACCCGACCATCCGAGCAACATCTCTATAACCTGCCCTATATTCATACGAGAAGGAACGCCTAAAGGATTTAAACATATATCTACAGGAGTTCCATCTTCTAAAAAAGGCATATCCTCTATAGGCATTATTCTTGCAACGACTCCTTTATTTCCATGACGCCCTGCCATTTTATCGCCTTCTTGTATTATTCGTTTTTTGGCTAAAAATACTTTTACAACCTCTTCGACTCCAGGCTTTAATTCGTCTCCGTTTTCTCTGCTATAAACTCTAACATCTATAACAGTTCCGTCTTTTCCATGCGGCACTCTTAAAGAAGTGTCTTTAACATCTCTCGCCTTTTCTCCAAATATCGAATGAAGAAGTCTATATTCTGGCGTAATTTCAGTCTCTCCTTTAGGAGTCACTTTTCCAACTAAAATATCTCCCGCTTTAACTTTAGCTCCAATTCTAACTATTCCTCTTTCATCCAAATTCTTAAATGCGGAATCCGAAACATTAGGAATATCTCTCGTAATATTTTCTTTATCTAATTTCGTCTCTCTCGCTTCAACCGAAAACTCTTCTATATGAATCGAAGTGAATACATCTTCCTGAACTAATCTTTTGCTTAAAAGAATAGCGTCCTCAAAATTATATCCTTCAAATATCATAAAAGCGGCTAAAACATTTCTTCCCAAAGCAAGCTCTCCGTTATCGGTAGCGGGTCCATCCGCAAGAAGTCCTCCCGCTTTAACGGAATCTCCAACATTAACTACTGGTCTTTGATGAAAATTAGTGTCTTGGTTTGTTCTTTGATATTTTATAAGTTCGTAAACATCAAAATCGTCTTTATCGTTTTGTTTATTCGGCTTAATAACTATTTCATTATTAACTACTTTTATAACCTTTCCCGCTCTTTTCGCATGCAAAGCTATTCCCGTTCCAGGCTGACATATTTTAGCTTCGACTCCCGTTCCGACTATCGGAGCTTCTGGAAATAAAAGAGGAACGCTCTGTCTTTGCATGTTGCTTCCCATTAAAGCTCTGTTTGCGTCATCATGCTCTAAAAACGGTATTAAAGAACTTGAAAGCGAAACTATCTGTTGAGGCGAAACATCCATATATTGAACTTGCTCGGGAGACGAATAAGGGAATTCCGACCTGTATCTTGTAGAAATAAGATTTTCCTTAAAAGTTCCGTCTTCATTTATAGGAGCGTTGGCATCCGCAATATGAAATCTCTCTTCGTCATGAGCCGTCAAATATTCTATCTCGTCCGTTACTTTGCCTTTAATAACTTTTCTATAAGGAGCTTCTAAAAATCCATGTTTATTTATTCTCGCGTAAGTTGCAAGCGAAACTATAAGCCCAATATTTGGACCTTCTGGAGTTTCAATAGGACATATTTTACCATAATGAGTATGATGAACATCGCGCACTTCAAATCCCGCTCTATCTCTAGTAAGTCCGCCAGGTCCTAAAGCGTTTAATCTTCTTTTATGCGTAATTTCGGCTAAAGGATTATTTTGGTCCATAAATTGCGATAATTGACTCGTTCCATAAAATTCTTTCAAAACCGACTGCACTAGTTTAATGCTTACCAAAGATTGAGGAGTAATCGCTCCGCTTTCGGATTGTTGCATTTGCATTCTCTCTTTTGCTATTCTTTCCAATCTCGTAAATCCCGTTTTCATTTGAATAGCCAAAAGCTCTCCAACGCTTCTTATTCTTCTATTTCCCAAATGGTCTATATCGTCAAGCTGTTCTTCGTTTATAAAAACTTTTATTAAAAAGCGAATCGTTTCAATTATATCTTCATGTCTTAAAACTTTGCTCTGTTCGTTTTCAGGGAAATTAAGTCTCTTATTTATTTTATATCTTCCGACATCTCCCAAAGCGTAAGATTTAGAATCAAATACCAAATCATTGCATATTTTAACCACAGTATCTAATAAAGCTGGCTCTCCAGGTCTTATTACATTATATATTTTTGCGCAGGCTTCTTTTTGATTTCTTGTAGCGTCTTTATCTAAAGTATTGATTATAGTTACATTATCTTTAATGGCTTCCATATTCAAAACTTCAACTTCTTTAATTCCGCTCATTAAAAGCCTTTCGGCAAGGTTTGTATTTATAAGCTCGCCTGGATTTAATATAATCTCTTCTGGATTTTCCGTATCGTAAACCGTTGAATATGAGCGTCTTCCTATCAAAGCTTCTTTTTTAGCTTCATCCGACATTTTAGTTAATGAAATTTTATCAACCGTATAGAATAATTTTAAAATTTCTTCGTTGGTTGTAATTCCTATAGCTCTTAAAAATACCGTAACGGGAAGTTTTTTCTTTCTGTCTATTCTTACATACATTATATCTTTTTTGGTATCAAGTTCAAACTCAAGCCAAGTTCCCCTTTCGGGTATTATTTTTGCTACAAACATAGCGTCTCTATCGCTTCTATTAAAGACTACTCCAGGCGACCTGTGAATTTGAGAAACTACGACTCTTTCCGCTCCGTTTATAATAAAAGTGCCTCTATCCGTCATAGCTGGAATATCGCCTACAAAAATTTCCTGTTCGACTATCATTTCAGGGTCTCTAACCGTTAATTGAACTTTTATCTTAAAAGGATAAGCGTAAGTTTTATCTCTTCTTCTCGCCTCTTTTTCGGATATTTTAGGCTCTCCTATAGAATATGAAATAAATTCTATTTGCATTTTTTCATTTGTAGCGACTATAGGAAATATAGAGTTTAAAACTTCTTGCAAGCCTTCGTTTTTTCTTTTGTTTTCAGGAACATCCTTTTGAAGAAAACTATTGTATGACTCTTTTTGTATAGCAAGAAAATCGGGAGGTTCTAAAACCGATGCCGAATGTGAAAAATTTACTCGTCCGTTTTCAATTCTGTATTTTTTAGCGAACTCTATTCCTCTTTCTTTATATACTTTATTGTCTATTTGAATGTTATTAGCCATATTAAAAATGTCTCCGCATTGTAGCTTTAATTAGTTTGTATTTTAATATAAGAATTAAGAAGGGTAAAAGCCATAATACCCTCCTTAAATTTTAATCGTTTTTTATTATTTAACTTCAACTTTACCGCCAGCAGCTTCTAATTGTTTTTTGATAGCGGCAGCTTCGTCTTTAGAAACTCCAGACTTAATTGTCTCTCCGCCTTTTTCAACGGCGTCTTTAGCTTCTTTTAAACCTAAACCGCTAACCGCTCTAACCTCTTTAATAAGCGCTATTTTTTGAGCGGCGTCAAATCCTGTAAGAATTATATCGAATTCGTTTTTCTCTTCTTCCGCAGGAGCCGCAGCGCCACCGCCAGCCGCAGGAGCTGCTACAGCCGCAACGGGCATAGCAGCGGTTACATTAAATTTTTCTTTAATAGCTTCAACCAATTCATGAAGCTCTATAACTTTCATCTCTTCTATCGCTTGTAGTATCTCTTCTTTACTTAAAGCCATTTTTTTACTCCTTAATTTTTTTAATTTTTAATTTAATTATTTTTCAGCTATTAAGCCGATTTCTTTTTTTCTTCTTCCACAGAATCAAGCGTATAAGCAAGTTCCGATATAACGCTTTGTAGAGAATTTGCCAAACTTGATATAGGCGACTGTAAAGCCGTAACCAAATGAGAAAGCAAAACTTCTCTTGGCGGAATATTAGCGACAACTTCGACATTAGTCGAGTCAAGCAAATCCGCTCCCATATAACCGCCTTTGATTTTTATTTTATCGTTCTTTTTAGCGGCTTCGCTAATCACTTTAGCGGCTGCAGGCATATCTTCTTTTGCAAAAACAACCGCCGTAGGATTGATAAACATCTCGTCTTTTACTTCTCTGCCTAAATTTTTTAAGGCAATATCTACCAAAGAGTTTTTACATATTTTTATAGAGGAAGAAGTTTTTGACAGTTCGCGTCTTAAATCGGTAAGTTGAGCCACATTTACTCCTCTATAATCGAAGAATACAAGCCCAGCGCAAGAATCAATTCTCTCTTTAAGATGCGCAACCGTTTCAATGTTTTTCTTATTAGGCATATTATCACCTCTCTATATTAAACCGTTTCTTTAATCTATTCGTATAATGGGATCACAAAATACGACTTCGTTTATAAAAACAGGCTTATTCAAATATACATTTTTTATAATTTTATTTTCTTATAATCTATACTTATACCAACGCCCATAGTGGATGTAACGCTTATTCCTTTAATGTATTCTCCCTTTAGGTCCGAAGGTTTCTTTCTTAAAATCTCGTCATAAAACGCTCTAAAATTTTCATTTAATTTATTAGCGTCCATTGAAGCTTTACCTATTCCCATTCTAACGACTCCGAATTTATCCGCTCTGTATTCCATTCTTCCGCCTTTAAAACTTTTAACGGTTTGAGCGATATCTAAAGTCACAGTTCCCGTTTTCGGGTTAGGCATAAGTCCCTTTCTTCCAAGTATCTGCCCCAATTTGCCAACTTCTTTCATTAAATCTGGGGTAGATATTGCCACATCGAAATCGGTATAACCGCCTTTAATTTTGCTTATTAAATCTTCAAAACCGACTTCAATAGCGCCCGCGTTCTTTGCTTCGTCAGCTTTTTCGCCTTGAGCAAAAACTACAACTCTTTTTTCCTTTCCGAAAGAATTAGGAAAAGATAAAGTATCTCTTATCGAATGTTTAGGCAAGATATTAAGGTTTATAGTAGCCTCAATAGTCTCATCAAATTTACAGGTGGCGTTTTTCTTCGCTAATTCTATAGCTTCATCTACGGCATAAAGTTTTGACTTTTCTACCGTCTTAAATATAGCGTCGTAACGTTTGCCGCCTATCTTTTTTTGTTTTGTAGCCATTTTACAATCCTTTTTATAATCTATTTTTCAAACTGTTACTTCCATTTATTATTAAAATTATTAATCTAATAAATGGTGTTGCTTATAATTTACTCCACTTTTATACCCATAGCGCGAGCCGTTCCCGCAACTATTTTTTTAGCCGCGTCTATATCGTTTGCCGACATATAAGTCATTTTTTCTTGAGCTATCTCTTCAAGCTGTTTTTGATTTATAGAAGCGACTTTAGTTTTATTAGGCTCTCCCGAACCTTTCTCTATTCCCAATTTCTTTTTAATCAAGGTAGAAGTAGAAGTTCCTTTAGTTACAAAAGTATAAGTTTTATCTTCATAAACCGTTATATATGTATTTAATAATTGTCCTTTAAGTTTAGAAGTTTTAGCGTTAAAATCTTTAACAAATGCAGCTATTTGAATTTGCTTCTGTCCTAAAGCTGGACCCAATGGAGGCGCTGGAGTAGCTTCTCCTCCTGGAATTCTAACCTTTACAATACCAACTATTTTTTTAGCCATTTTATACCTCTTTAATTATTTTATAATTTCTTAACTTTATTAAAATCTAATTCCGTAGGCGTGCTTCTTCCGAAAATTTCTATTTCAACGGTAACTTTGCCTTTATCGGTATTAACATTTTTAATTACTCCATTCAAACCGTTAAAAGGTCCGTCAATAACTTGAACTTTTTCGCCTACATCAAAATCTAATCCTATAATTTCGTTTATCTGATTCTTATCTTTGCTTTCCATATCCTCAAATATGCGAGATACATCCGCTTCGCTTAAAGGATTTGGAATTATTTGCCCTTCTTCTTTAGTCGTTGCATGGCTTCCTATAAAACCCGAAACGCCAGGAGTTCTTCTAATCATAGATTGCGTGGCATCGTTCATTATCATTTTAACAAAAACATATCCAGGATAAGAAAATTCTTCTTTATTTACTTTCTTTCCGTTTTTAGTAACAGAAACCATTTGAGAAGGAATATATATATCGACAATCAAATCTTCCATTCCGTTTTCTTTAACTCTCTTGTCTATTCTTTCTCTAATTTTCTTTTCATAGCCGTTTTGAGTATGAACTATATACCATTTATAATCTTTCGTATCGGACATATTTATCACCTGTTATATCTATTCTTCCTTACATATCGTATAGCAAAATAAATTACGACTAAAACTATTACTATCGCTATTAAAAATAAAGTTATGCTCGAAGACATTATAGCCGATATAATAGAACCATCCAATAAAGTTCTAGTTAAAAGAGTTACCACATAATCCGCAGCTCCCAAAAAAGCCGAAGCTATAATAAGCAAAATAATAACCACAACCGTTTGATTAATAACCTCTTGACGAGTTGGCCATACGCTTCTTTCAAAAAGTTCTTTTTTAATTTCGTCTAAAGAACTAAATAATTTGTTTTTTCTTTTTTTATTATCTGCCATAAAATCACCCTAAAATTAAAATATCAGCAAAACAATCAGGTCAGACAGGAGTCGAACCTGCAACACCCAGTTTTGGAGACTGGTGCTCTACCAATTGAACTACTGACCCATAACAAAATCTATCTTGAAACCTTCAACTCTTTATGAATAGTATGTTTCCTATCATGCGGACAATATTTTTTCAATTCAAGTTTCTCCTGAACATTCTGTTTATTTTTTGTCGTAATATAATTTTTCCTTTTACATTCCGTGCATTGCAAATGTATCTGCTCGGTTTTTATTTTAGCTCCCGCCATTTTTTACTCCTTAATTAGACTTAAACAGAGTCTATAATTTACAAGGTAATCAATTATATAATTAAATTAAATTTATGTCAAGCAAAAAATTTAAAAAATATTCATATTTTTACAGTATAAATCAATGTTTGCTATGTAAAAATCAATTTATTCCTAATATTTCAACGCCGTCTTTAGTTATTAAAACGGTATGCTCGAAATGAACGGCTAAAGAACTATCATTAATCGAAATAGTCCAACCGTCTTCTTCTATAGAATATTTATCAGAACCGTTTGTAATCATAAGCTCAAAAGCAAACCCCATATTAGACTCAAGAATAATATCGTTATTAGGATGATAAAAATTAAAAATATAAGTAGCTTCATGATATTCGTATCCAACGCCATGCACTATTTCATTTCCAATCGATATGCTTATAGCAAAACCATAATTTGAAACTTCAAAGTTTGCAGGATAACCGTTTTGAGATTTAATATATTTTTCAACTTCTTTATCTATTTTTGACGCTCTCATTCCCAACTTGCAAAAAGTAAAAGCTAAATCTATTGATGTGGATTTTATTATATTTTCTATAGCCTTATCGTATTTTATAATCGGGTTTTGCTATATATAAACATGACAACTCTATTTTAATGATTTCGGAGTGAATATATAAAGCAATATGATTAAAATTATAGAACCTAAAATTGCGGACGATAAATTTATTTTAATATATTCCACAATCTCGTTTATTCTCGGAATATAATAAGAACCTAATAAAGCTCCCGCAGTCGCTATTATAAACATCATTACAAATCCGCCGAATACTTTTAAATGAAGTATCTTATAAAATATTAAACTCACTATTATTCCAATTACAATAAAAGCGGAAACGACTATAATATATTCCATTCTACTAACCTCTGATTATAATTTTAATTTACCGATAAACCTATAAAAAACGATTTTAATTTTCCTTCTTCATCTTGAACGGGAATAAAAATCAAATGATATATATTTTCTCTGTCGCTAATATCAAATTTATCTTTTAACGAATCTGAAGAAAAAGGGTCTGACACATACAAAGTTCTGTTATGCGAAAGTATCTTTTTAAATAATCCTTCGTTTTCGTCTATCTTTAATAATTCTTTTGTAGAATCGGATAAATTTTTAGAATCCGAAACTCTATAAATTTCATCATCGCCTTTATTAAGCATAGCGCAATGAACTATATCTAATCCAGACTGCTCTTTTATCCAACTTAAAATTTCATTCATATTTTTATTGACAAATTTTTTACCTCTTATCGATTTTAATACTTTCTTCCAAGAAGCCGTCATATTTCCTCTAACCTTTTCTTCTGCTTCTCTATAATAATCGTCTGGAACTTTAGGAACTTCTTCTGGATTATATAATTCTTCGTCCGTTAAATCTTCTTTATCAAAAGTGTCGTTTTCATCCGCTTTTTTTACGACTTCTCCGTTATAACTTTCGTCAATATTATCAATATTATTTAAATCAATCTCATCGCCAAGAAGAAAATCTTTATTAAGAGGAATATTAAAAGCCTCGCTTGAAGAAAAATATTCGTCTTCTTCTTTTGTTATTTCATCTTCAATAATAGAACCATGACTTATCAAAATGTCCTCCTCATCGTTAATAATATCTTCAATTTCATCTATGCTTTCTGCGATATTGTCTTCTCTCTCGTCTAATTTTTCCATCTCTTCCAAATGATTATATAATTCTTCCAAATCGTCTAAATTTATATCGTTATTTTTTATCTCTTCGTTGTCGCTTTTATCTTCTATTTCTTCTTTATTTTCAATTTCGTTATTATTTTCATTGTCAAATTTTTCATCGAATTTATCGTCTTCTGGCATATCAAAATTTTCTAAATCGTCTAATATTAATTTCTCTTCTTCTTTTTTCTCTTCAATATTTTCTTTTTTATCTTCGTATTCTTCTTTAAGAATATCTTCAAGATTTATATTATTTAAATAATTAATATCGTCTTCGCTTAAAAGTTCAAAATCGTTTTCATTTTTTTCATCGACATTAAAATTGATACTGTTTATATTATAATCTTCTTCCTCATCGTATATATCGTCTTGATTTTCCGCAATAATTTTTCTTCTATCATATAAAACCGAAACGATTAAAAATATAAAAGAAGATGATAAAATTAATAATAAAATATATTTTAAATATTTTTGAACAATCGGAACATTAAGCTCCAATATTCCTATAGAAAAATTTTCTATTCCTTTCACTTTGCTTGAATGCAAAAGATAAGAAGAATTATCTATATTAATAGTTTCTGAATTAGATTTTTCCATATATTGAGTTAAAGTATCTCGAGAAATGCTGTTAATATCAATCGCTGGATTATAATAAACTACTCCGCTTGGCAAAACTACAAAGTTTAAATTATATGAAGTATTTTCAAAAATCTTTTTAAATACGCTTGCGACTATATAGCCGATTTTAATTCCTTTTTCGTTAGAAATTGATTTAACAAAATAAACTCCGTCATAATCTTTATCAAAGAAAACCAAATTATCAAAATTTTTATAATTATAAATATTTATTCTTTTAGCTTTATCGGGCGATGAAAAAACGCTTTTTCCATCGGGCAAATATAAAGCCACAGTATCAAAAGCGTAATGTCCGCTTCTGAATATTGAAATTATTTTATCTCTTTCTGATTTATCTACTCCGCTTAAAATAATTCTTTGCAAAAAATCGTCAAAAGGATAACTTTCAAGTATTTTATTAATTCTTTTATCGTATTCATTAACTAAATTTAAAACGCTATTTTGACATATTAAAGAACTTCTATCTAATTTTTTAGTGTCAACATCGAAAGCGTCTTTTTTTAATCCGAATACAAAAGCAATAAATAAAGCTATTATTATCGCGTTTAATAAAATCGCTATATATACAAAAATTGAAACATTATTATTTTTATCAAACATAGAATAACCTTATCACTTTTTAATTATGCTTTTTGCATCTTCTTCCGCCTTGTTTATTATAGAAGAAAGCATTTTATCGAAAGCTGCAAAAACATCTTCCGCATTATCTTTTTTATAATCTTTTTCTTCTGCAGATTTTTCGTCAAAAGTTTTTTCTTCGTTATCAGATAAAACTTTATTATACGAATTTAATATATCTTCATCGACATTATTATTTTCTTCAAATTTATTTTCAACATTTTCTATAATCTCTTCAGAATTAAAACTATTTTCTAAATTTTCTTCATCATCAATTTCTTTGTTTAAGCTATATAATTCTTTTTCTTCTTCTAAACTCAAATTATCGCTAGTAATATTTTCTATTTTCAAATCTTCCAATTCTTCATTTATCGTATATTCTTCTTCAATTTCGTCTATTATTCCGTCTTCTTTGAATTTAAGATATTCGTTATTTATATCGCTAATATCTTCTATTATTTCGGTTAAATTATTTTCAGAATTTTCTTTTTCTAATTTGTATTCTTCGGATAAATTAATATTGTCTATATTTATGTCCTCGTTTTGAATTAACGCTTCAATATTGTTGTCTTCTTTTTTATCCTCAATTTTTTCTTCAATGTCTTTTTTACTAATTCCATTTTTTATATTTGAAACTATATTAGATATTTCTTTTTTTATATTAAATTTATCTTCTTTATTAATTTCTTTATATTCTTCGGGGATTTTATAATAAACTTTTTCAACTATCGGAGGAATATCTTCTTGAGGATTAGATTTAGGCAATTTTACATTTATTATGCTTTCGTCTATATTTTCTAATAATTCTCCTTCCGCTTGAATATTTTTAAGATAATCTCTATTATGTTTAATTTGCATAAGATATTTAAAGAAATTAATTATACCGTTTAAGATTAACTGAAAGAATAATATTATAAGCGCCGTTAAAGCTAAAACTATAAGCTCGAAATAATTTGGATATTCTTTGCCTATCATAGAAACAGAAAGCGAATCATTAACTATAAAGCTTGGTTGTTTTTTATAATACGCGAATCTATTTATAACGCTTGAAACTTTTTCTATAGTATTGTCGCCTATAGATTCTCTAACATTATAAATTAAATTTCTCGAATCGCTTACATATAATCTCTTATCCGCTACCTGATAATACATTGCAATATCCGACACATAAGAATAATCGTTTCTTGTGGCGACTATAATCTCTCCATGATTATTTTTAATATATTCCATTATATAAAAAGCGTTTTCGTTTGTAGCATTTAAAACCAAAGAACCTTTTTTTATTATCTCTTTAATTAAATTATCTTGAAGTTCAAGGGGCCATGATTTATTTTTAGACAAATATAAATTGAGCCTCATTTTTCCGTCTATTGCAAAAACCGTCATTCCTCTTAAATAAGGATTTTCAACCGTCATTTTATAATAATCGCTTTTATATTTTTCAAGTTCTTTTAGTTTTATTCCATCATTTATTTTTTTTATCACATTCATTGATTCTAAATTATATTTTCTTGGTGGATTTGATAAACTAATAAAATCTTTTCCTTCTTTCCTTAATATAGAAATATTTACTTTCATATGCTTATTTTTTATTTTATTCCAGATTTCTTCCATTTCATTTTTTACCAAAAAGTCATTAAGCATATTCATCTTATTACCTAGTTCGATTTTGCATCCGCACCTACATCTTACTAAATTTTTACATACCTTACAGTATTCTGGAATCCATTGAAATTTTCTATAATCTTTCATAGAGCTTTGGTTCCAAATTTTTTTAAAACTCTCTTTTTTTATGTTTCCTACGAAGTTTGAAGAACTAGGACATATTTTCACATTTCCACAATAATCAATGCTACAAAACAAATATCCAGCACCACACCCATGTGTCAAATATAAATATTCATCTTCTATAGTACATGGTGCAATACAATCATTAATAGAAAAATTATATCCTTGTTTTTTTAATAAATCTAAATTTTTTACAAACTTATTAATATCAATATAGCACTTATTATTTTTTCCTTCGCCAATATTATTATATTTAGCGAACGAAATTGGAATATTATTCTTTTTACCATAATCCAAAACAAATGTCATCTCATCAATATCTTGATTATCGCTAATAACAGTATAATTAATTTTTACATTAGTTAGTTTCTTCGCCAACTCGATATTAGCTAATACTTCATCATAACATTTAGAATTCGTTAATTCATTATGAATTTGTTTACTACCGTGAAGCGAAACACATATACATAATATTTTTTCAAGAATATTTTGATATTTTTTTAATAGTATTCCATTCGTTAAAAGAGTTTGTCTCAGTCCCAATTCAGATGCATACTCAACAAGTTCCTTAAAATTTGGATAAAGCAAAGGCTCGCCACCAGTGTAATAAATATCATATATACCATTTTCTTTTAATTCTTTTAGAATTTTTTTGGCTATATCTAGTTCCATATAATTATTGCTCTTATTTGAGACAGAACAAAATTTACATCTTAAATTACAACTATTATTTAGTTCTAAATATACATATAATGGCATACTTACAGTATCAAGGCAAACATTTTGATTATAACCAACACTTTCATACTTTATCATTTTGTTTTTTCCTTAATCTTATTATCAACTTGAACAATTCTACATTGCGTCATTTCCGGTTTCAATTCTTTTAAATATATTTTTGATTTTAATTCATTTTTATCAATCTTTTTAAATATTGTTTTTTTATTCATACTCTCACCTCTTTTGTAATTTAAACTATAAAATTTCCTATCTAAATACATATACTCAGAACGATACAATATCTTTTCTCTATTAGCTATAAATTTGTGGATTTTTTTATTTTTATTAAATTTTTCTATGATATTTAAACATTCATCATAGTTGTCTAATGTTGTTCTATAAATTAAATTTAAATCTTGACTTTCATTTAAATTACTTAAATTTACAATTTTAGAATTTCGCATATAGTTGAATACACTTAATCCAAATGTATCTAAATATTTAAATTTTTTAATAAATGTCAATGTTTTGATTATATTGAAAATATTTTCTGTTGGGTATCCAATCATAAATGTAGCAGATACTGATATACCAGAATTAAAGAAATTCTTCATTACTTTTTTTGCATCATTTAAATCAATACCTTTTTTCATATCGTTTAAAATTCGTCTATTATTTGATTCTATACCAAATGATATTTCACGACAGCCACTTTCATATAGTAGATTTGCAACAGCAATATCAAGATATTTCTTATGAATTCTAGTCTCTACCATCCACTTGATTTTAATATTATTTTCAATTAAATATTTTGATAGTTTTATTAGAATATCTGGTGGAACACATTCATCAATAAAATATATTGCTTCAATGTGCTCGCTTTCGTATAAAAATTTTATATATTCTAATATTCTATCAATATCATAGCAGTGATAGCCATTGTAATAAAAATATCTTGAGCAAAACATACACTGTGAATGATAGCATCCATAATTTAAAGTGAGAGATATTAATTTGAGATTTGACAAATATTTATTTAAATTCAAGTCAGAAAAATCAGGTACATATCTTTCTTTATAAAACTCATCTTTAGCTATATTATAATTAAATAAAATTTTATTTCAACAAAACAGAAATACAAAGGAGGAGAGAAGGAAG
>OIYR01000884.1_pt1 | contig 16078 bp, 15 predicted proteins | sample 1588221 | NCBI WGS metagenome assembly OIYR01 (sample SAMN03283292) | human gut metagenome | biome: human-associated habitat; material: feces | host: Homo sapiens | place: Peru | collected 2012 | reverse complement strand
GCCTTACCATATCTGGAAAAAGGATGAGGATCATGCCGCAGGCGATGTAAAGGATGATATTCCGTTCCAGCCGGATCGTGACCAGCAGGAACAGGTATTTTGCGCATTTGTCAAAGAGTATCCGAATCTGAAATGTATTGCCAGACATGTCCGTTTTGCACACAGCTGCAGCGAAAACAGCCTTCTGGTATATCTGTGGAAAGATGGACAGATTTATGAAAGCAGACGTCTGACCTTTCATATCCTCGACCGGGTCGGAGGCGGAGATGCATTTGTAAGCAGCATTATTTATGGCCTGATGAATGATTATACACCGGAGGATACGGTGAATTTCGGTGTTGCGGCAAGTGCTGTAAAGCATACGATTCATGGGGACGGAAATATTACGGATGATGTTTCTTTGATCCGGCATGTGATGGAAATGAATTTTGATATCAAACGATAAAACGGTGAGGTAATAACATGAATGAATTAGAAGAAAAATTTTATGAAACCGGAGTGGTTCCGGTCGTTGTATTGGAAGATGCAGAGGATGCAGTGCCGCTTGCACAGGCACTGGTCGAAGGAGGACTTTTGAGTGCGGAAGTGACCTTCCGCACCGCAGCAGCAGAGGCGTCCATCCGCCGGATGACGGAGGCTTTTCCACAGATGCTGGTGGGAGCCGGCACGGTGCTTACGAAGGAGCAGGTCGATGCGGCTGCAGCAGCCGGTGCAAAGTTTATCGTAAGTCCGGGATTTGATCCGGAGATCGTAGATTACTGTCTGAAAAAGAAGATTCCGGTTCTGCCGGGCTGCATTTCTCCTTCAGAAGTCGCACAGGCGGTCAAAAGAGGTCTTACCATTGTGAAATTCTTCCCGGCAGAGCAGGCTGGTGGACTTGCTATGATTAAGGCTATGTGTGCAGCTTACACAACTGTAAGAATTATGCCTACAGGTGGAATTAACGCTAAGAATATCGGAGATTATCTTGCTTGCGACAAGATCTTCTGTTGTGGCGGTAGCTGGATGGTTAAGGGCGACCTTATCAAGGCTGGCGAATTCGACAAGATTAAAGAGATGACAGCTGAGGCTGTTGAGGTAGTTAAGAAGGCTCGTGCTAAGTAATCTTATAAGGTTACATACTAACTATTAATTAAGGCGCTATATTTGTCTGGTGTATACCACGAATATAGCGCTGTTTTCTCATATAACTTATGAATTAAGACATTGTGTCCGTGATGGAATAGAGCATGGTGATGCTGACAAGACAATAGAAAGTTTTACTAAGGCAGTTGAGCGTTTCGCCAATATGCAGTAACATGATATGTATATAGATTAAGGAAATAGTCATATTTGATATATGTATTGTCTCATTGACAGGCAGAATATCTGATATGACTTTTTTATTAAGATGGAAAAAGGATTTTTATTCCTAGACAATCAGGTGTGTTAAATGTATAATCTGTAGGAGACAATTAGGAAGGGACGTAGAATAATGGAACTTTTTGATGGAAGACCTGCGGATATTACTGGTAGACTCCAGCGTGAAATCAATGTCTATGATTATCTTGACAATATTGGTATACAATATAAAAGAACGGACCATGAGCCTGCAACAACTATGGAAGTCTGTAAAGATATAGATGGTATTCTTGGTGCTACTATATGTAAGAATCTGTTTTTATGTAACAGACAAAAGACAGCATTTTATCTTCTTATGATGCCTGCTGATAAGGTGTTTAAGACAAAGGAGCTGTCAAGCCAGATTGGAAGCGCGAGATTATCATTTGCAGATGAAGAGTATATGGTAAAATATCTTGACATATATCCTGGTTCTGTAAGTGTTATGGGACTTATCAATGACAAAGAAAATCATGTGAGACTGCTTGTTGATGAGGATATTCTTAAAGGAGAATATATCGGCTGTCATCCTTGTGTTAATACATCAAGTCTCAAGATTAAGACAACAGATATATTTGATAAGTTTATCAGTTCAACAGGACATGATAAGACAGTTGTAAAATTATTAGGAGAATAAGGAGTCTATATGAGCGAGATTAAAGGAGTTATACATTCAATAGAAAGCTTCGGTTCGGTTGACGGACCGGGCGTAAGATATATTGTGTTTTTACAGGGATGCCAGATGAGATGCAAGTACTGCCATAACCCGGATACATGGGCTATGAAGGACAAGAATTCTTATGAGGAGACACCTGATAAGACATTAGAAAAGGCATTAAGATATAAGCCATACTGGAGAGAGAATGGTGGTATTACAGTAAGCGGCGGCGAGGCTTTGTTACAGATAGATTATGTGACAGAGTTATTCAGGCTTGCAAAGCTTGAGGGAGTTAACACAACACTCGATACATCAGGCAACCCATTTACATTTGACGAGCCATTCTTTAGCAAGTTTAATGAGCTGATGAAGTATACAGACCTCTTCATGCTTGATATCAAGCACATTGATGCAGCAAAGCACAAAGAGCTTACTTCATGGGATAACAGCAATATACTTGATATGGCAAAGTACCTGTCAGATAACGGCAAGAAAATGTGGATAAGACATGTACTTGTTCCGGGTGTGACAGATTCAGAGGAAGATTTAAAGAGATTATCAGAATTTGTAAAGTCATTAAAGACTGTAGATAGATTTGAAGTGCTTCCATATCATACACTTGGTGTATTTAAGTGGGAAGAGCTGGGAATCCCTTATAGCTTAAAGGACGTCAATCCTCCTACTAAGGATGAGATTGCAAGAGCTAACGATATTCTTGATACAGCTTCATATACAGGTTATAGAGATTAGTATAGGTTGCCATTTTTACCCGGAAATAGTATAATTATATTATATGGGCACAAAGCAGTTATGAACGCTTTTTGGTGGGGTAATATGAATAAGAATATTAATGAATTATTTTGTAAAGAAAATGTTGAGCAGATTCATGTTCCAGAGATTGTGAGAACAGATTTGTTCAATATAATAGAAGAGAAATTAAAAAAAGCAGGTTTCTACTATAGAATTGCATACAGAGTCAAGGCAGTCGATTCTACTGTTGATAAGCTTATCTTTAAAGATTACCGCAGACCCGGTACAGAGAATGAAGATAAGAAGATGCAGGATTTAATCGGAATCAGGATAATGCTGTATTTTGTTGATGATGTTGTTATATGTAGAAACCTGCTTGATACGTTGTTTATAGAGCCGGGAATCTGGGAAACTACTGAGACGACAGAGTATGAATTTAAAGCCATGAAGGTTAATGGTATATTCAAGCTTCCGGGTTATCTGGCGAAGACAATTGTCAATCCGGTGTTGTCAGACTATATAGATGACACATTTGAGGTTCAGGTCAGAACGAACTCATTTGAAGGCTGGCATGAGATTGAGCATGATTTAAGATATAAGGGTTCTGTGTTCGGAGAGGGCAATGAGGCTCTTGCCAGAAGAATGAACAGTATCCTTGCCACATTTGAGCTGTGCGATGATTCACTGGTTAAGATTCTTGAAGACCTTGGACATCAGCATTATAAAGACCACAAATGGGGTGACATGATAAGATGCCACTACAGATTAAAGCTTAACAATGACCTTATGAGTCAGGAGATTGTGGATGTATTCAATGAGGATACGGAGCTTGCGAAAGTTTTCTTTAAGTTTCCAAGAAATGATGCGATAACGAAGTTATGGAATAATACACTTGATTACAGCCAGATTCCGGAGTTGTCTGTTGATTATATCGTAAGGATTGTCAACGAGATTGGTCCGAAGGATGAGAGGCTTTTCAAGGCATTTGCACAGATTGACTCAAGAACTAAGACAGACGATAATCAGGCTGTCAAGCATAAGAAGTTTGAGCCTTTCAGAACACTTGGCAAATATGTGGTATTCCAGTCAAATACTACTATAGAGACTGCTAATCTTGGTATGAATGAGGCATTCAGGAAAGCGGCAGGATACATATATGCATGGGTTAAATCAAGATATAACAACTGCCTTAGTAATCTTCCAGAGACAGTAGGTAATTACGATGGAAGTGAGCCGGGATATTCTGTCAAGATTGTATATGATGAAGAAAAGACATATTTTGAGGAAGTTTCAACACATATTGATTCCAAGATAGCAAGCAGAATATGGATATCAAGGGCGGTCATTAAGAATGATGACGGTAAGCTTTCATTCTATGTTGTCAATGAGTATGCAGAGCCATCTGAAAGATACAGGGATAATGAGAATGTACTGTTCTCAAGACCTAATTTCTATGGTGAGATTGCAGATAATATAGGAATCATAGATGTTGATAAGTTAAGAGAGAATGTATTTAATGTTGACAAAGACAGCTATAATGATTTAAAGTCTTTGATTGAGTCGAAAGACAGAATGTTCCCAGTTGTTGTGTTTGCTGGTGACCATGATGCGTGGATGAATGAATTTGATATTGATTTCTTTGCTAAGCTGGTTGGATATTACTGCCATGTGCGTATTATTCAGGACACTGATGTAAGCAGTGAGTTTGCAGAAGATTTCAAGCTGGATAAAGACAATATTGATAAGTCAATCACGGTATTCTACAGAGGTAAGGAACCTAAGACCAGCTACAAGTCAGATATTCTTGATACGACATTTGAGGTAATTAAGCTGGAACAGAAGAAATATTGGAATGAGAATGGCTGCAGGGCTTACAGACGTCAGCTTGTATCTGAGATACGAGAGGACAATGCAAGGCAGGCAGATAAATAATAGCATGAAAGAAGAGGTTATAATAATGGATTACAACAAGTTAGCAGATTTGCTTTTCCCAGATGTGACTAAGACACCTGAGTATTATGAGGAGAAATTCCCATATAGAAAGCTTCCTAACAAGGCAGAGGTTACAAGAATGGCACCAAGCCCAACAGGATTTATACATCTTGGCAATCTTTACAGTGCCCTTGCAGATGAGAGAATTGCACACCGCAATGGTGGTGTATTCTATCTCAGAATAGAGGATACTGACGAGAAGCGTAAGGTTGATGGAGCGGTTGAGCTTATCATTGATACATTAAAATATTTTGATATTGAGTTTGATGAGGGCGCAGGCTTTGAGGCTGATGGCGATAAGAATGCATATGGCCCATATTTCCAGAGACAGAGAGTTGAGATATATCACACATACGCAAAGAGCCTTGTACAGAGAGGACTTGCATATCCATGTTTCTGTACAGAGGAAGAACTTGATGCGGTAAGAGCAAAGCAGGAAGAGGCTAAGGTTCTTACTGGATATTATGGTGAGTATGCTGTATGCCGTAACCTTACAATGGAAGAGATTGAGGCAAATCTGGCAGCAGGTAAGCCATATGTATTAAGACTCCGTTCACAGGGTGATCCAGAGAAGGAGATTACATTTGAAGATGCAATCAAGGGAGAGATAAAGCTTCCAGAGAATATCCATGATATTGTACTTCTTAAGAAAGATGGAATTCCAACATATCATTTTGCGCATGCAATCGATGACCACCTTATGAGAACAACTGTAGTTGTAAGAGGTGGAGAGTGGCTTGCATCAGCACCTATACACTATGAGTTATTCCATGTGTTAGGATTCAAGATGCCTGTATATGCACATACAGCACATCTTATGAAATTTGATGAGGAGACAGGTGGTAAGAGAAAGCTTTCTAAGAGAAAGGATCCAGAGCTTTCACTTGATTACTATAGACAGGATGGATATCATCCATATTGTATGAAGGTTTATCTTCTTACACTTCTTAATTCTAACTTTGAGGAGTGGCATGAGAAGTTCCCAGATAAGGATATTAATGAGTTCCCATTCTCAATCGACAAGATGAATCAGTCAGGAGCATTATTTGATAAGGATAAGCTTCACAATATATGTAAGAATGAGTTATCTAAGTTATCAGAGGATGAGGTATATGATTTCCTTTATAACTGGGCTGAAGAATATGAAAAGGATAAGGCTTCTGTATGGTTTGCTGATAAGGAGAAAATGCTTTCAATCTTAAGACTCTATATGGGTGTTGGAATGAAGCGTAGAAGAAAAGACCTTATGTATGCTAAGCAGATATTTGAGCTTATATCATATTTCTTTGATATTGATGGAACTGAGACTGAAAAGGATGAGTTCAGGATTTCAAAGGATGAGGCAGACAAGCTTCTTGGATGCTACCTTGAGTCATATTCTCATGATGATGATAATTCAGTATGGTTTGACAAGTTAAAGGCAATAGCAGATAATAATGGCTATGCATCAGATATGAAGGCTTACAAGGCTAATCCTGAGAATTACAAGGGTAATGTTTCAGATGTTGCAGAGGTAGTAAGAATTGCAGTTACGGGTCGTGCTAATACACCTGATTTATGGACAATTGTTCATATCATGGGTGAGGACCAGATGCGTCAGAGAATTGAAAATGTGATTGGTAAGTAAGGAAGGCTGTAGTCGATATGATATATGACAATATTGTTACTGATAATGTAGATGATTGTGATGATAGCCCGTCGGGCAGTGACTCGTATACCGTGGAGATTGTAAGACCGATAGGAAGCTTGCATCCAGATTATCCATCAATTGTGTATTCACTCAATTATGGATATGTGGAAGGAGTTACTACAGAGACTGGTGAGCATCAGGGAGCGTTCATAGTCGGGCTTGATACACCGGCAGAGCGTTTTACAGGAAAGAAAATTGCTGTGATACATAGAAGTGACCCTGTTGAAGAGAAATGGGTCATAGCACCTGATAATACGCCATTTAACAAGCAGCAGATTGAAGAGATGGTTTACTTCATAGAACAGTATTTTGACAGTTCAATTGAGATGCTTGATGAGGAATTATGGGATGCGTATGACAGGAATGAGAAATTTCTTGGATATCAGGTTCCAAGAAGCATGGCAAAATCACTTCCAGAGGGTGTTTACCATATAGTGGTATATGTGTATTCGAGAAGAACGGATGGATGTATACTTACAACACAGCGTTCCCGTAATAAGACATATCCTTTAAAATGGGAGGTTACAGGCGGTTCAATACTTGCTGGTGAGACACCACCACAGGGAGCTGTCAGGGAGCTTCAGGAAGAGACAGGGATTATTGCTGATACGAATGAGCTTGAACCATTGTATCATCACATTGACGATACCAGACATTGTATATATTATTGTTATAAACTTAATGTTCCTGAGGATACTCAGGTTCATCTGCAGATGGGAGAGACGATGGATGCAGAATTTCTTCCACTTGATGAATTCGTAGAACTTGTTGCATCAGACAGATTTATTCCTTCTGAGCAGGGAAGATTTGAGATGTATAAGGACGAGATAGTTAAGAAACTGGAATAATTATAACGAGAATTTCTAATGGTAGTTTTACCACCATCAGGAGTTCTCGTTATTTTATTGCGTTTGTTATGACAGGAATATATAATGATTAAGGAAATGATAGTTTACCAGAAGGAGAAAAATCTATGAAGATTACAATGCTTGGAACAGGCAATGCTACAGTCACAGAGTGTTACAACACCTGTTTTGTTATAGAAGATAATAATGAATATATGCTGGTTGACGGAGGCGGCGGCAATGGCATATTGCAGCAGCTAAAGAAGGCTTCATTGAAATGGCAGGATATGCGGACTATATTTGTGACACATAAGCATATCGACCATCTGCTCGGCATTATCTGGATGGTTAGAATGATATGCCAGAATATGAGTCGTGGGAAATATGATGGAGAGGCAGTTATATATGCACATGATGAGGTTATATCCCTGATAAGAGATATGGCAGGGAGTCTTCTTAATGCAAAGGAGACAAAATATATAGATGACAGGCTTCATCTGATAGCTGTAGAAGATGGTGAGTGTCGTCAGATTCTTGGTAAAAATGTAACATTTTTTGATATACAATCTACAAAGGCAAAGCAGTTCGGATTCAGCATAGAGCTAGGAGATGGAGATAAGCTTACATGCTGTGGGGATGAGCCATATAATGAGTGTGAATACAAGTATGCAGTTAACAGCAAATGGCTTTTGCATGAGGCATTCTGCTTATATTCACAGGCAGATATATTCTCACCATATGAGAAGCACCATTCAACAGTCAAAGATGCATGTGAGCTTGCCGAGAAACTGAATGTCAAAAATCTTATACTTTATCACACAGAGGATAAAAATATAGAGAACAGAAAAAAGCTGTATATGGACGAAGGAAAGCAGTATTATAATGGCAGCCTGTATGTGCCAGAGGATTTAGAGGTAATAGAGATATAAGATAAAAGAAGCTATAGAGCTTATAGACAAGATGGTGGAGAAGTAGTTAAATGCAGATTACAACATTGTGCTATATAGAGAAAGATGGAAAGTATCTTATGCTTCACAGAACAAAAAAGGAGCATGATATCAATAAGGATAAGTGGATTGGTGTGGGTGGACATATTGAGGGCTTGGAATCACCTGATGAATGTCTGCTTAGAGAAGTTAAGGAAGAGACAGGACTAACTCTTACATCATATCAGTTCAGGGGACTTATAACATTTGTAAGTGATGATGACACAGAGTTTATGTGTCTGTATACAGCGGATGCATATGAGGGTGTGCTTACAAGGTGTGACGAGGGAGAGCTTGAATGGATTGAAAAGTCGGAAGTGCTTAAACTCCCGACATGGGAAGGTGATGCTGTGTTCTTAAAGCTTCTGATTGAGGAGAATGAGAGAAGATTTTTCACGTTGAAGCTGGTGTATGAAGATGGAAAGCTTGTCAGAAAAGTGTTGAAAATTAATGAGTGAGGGCAGGATATATGGAAATATTTGATGTTGTTGATGAAGATGGCAATCCAACAGGCGAGACAGTTGAGAGGACTAAGGCTCATGCAGATGGGATAAGGCACAGAACAGCGCATATATGGATTGTAAGGCAGACAGATACAGGAGCAGAGGTGCTTATGCAGAAGCGTTCTGCTAATAAGGATTCATTTCCGGGAAGATATGACACATCATCGGCAGGACATATTCATGCAGGTGACGACCCGGTAAGTTCTGCAATAAGGGAGATAGGCGAAGAATTAGGAATCAAGGCTTCTCCTGAGGATTTTGAATTTGCAGAGAAATTCAAGATTGATTATGCGAAGGAATTTCATGGCAAAATGTTTAGGGACAGCGAGGTCGCATTTGTTTACCTGTACAGAAAACCAGTTGACATAAGCAGTCTTAAGCTTCAGGAGGAAGAGGTAGAATGTGTTGACTGGTTCAATCTTGATTATGTCATTGAGGAATGCAGCAGGCATAATCAGAAATTCTGTGCGCCATTGGACGGGTTAAGAATTGTGAGGAGACATGTGTAGGGAAAATATATGAAAATATTGCCAATACGTGTATTTTGAAGTATAGTATTAATGTTTATAAAAACTTTAGTTTTTGGAGGATATATGAAAAACGTTAAAGCACTTATGCCGGAGGCTTATGAATTTGAGGGCAAGCTTCCATTAAAACAAGCGATACCATTAGGACTTCAGCACGTTATGGCTATGTTTGTTGGCAACCTGACACCTCTTCTTATTATTACCGGAGCCTGTGGAATTGGCGCAGGAAGTGAGTATGCATCAGTACAGGTTGCACTTTTACAGAATGCAATGATTATTGCTGGTATCGTAACACTTATACAGCTTTTTGCTATAGGACCTATTGGTGGCAAGGTGCCTATTATTATGGGTACAAGTTCTGGATTTATCGGAGTATTCAGCAGCGTTACTAAGATTATGGGTGGTGGAATATTAGCTTATGGAGCATTAATGGGAGCTTCAATTATAGGCGGTATTTTGGAAACAGTACTTGGAGCATTTATTAAGCCGCTGAGGAGATTTTTCCCATCAGTAGTTACAGGAACAGTGGTTCTTTCAATAGGTTTATCATTGATATCAGTAGGTATTAATTCATTTGGTGGAGGAAGTTCTGCTAAAGATTTTGGCTCAATGGAGAATCTTTTCCTAGCATTTGTTGTGCTTATTGTTATATTATTTGTTAAGCATTGGACAAAGGGATATATAAGTTCATCTGCTATTCTTGTAGGAATTATAGTTGGATATATTGTAGCATTTATTATGGGATGTATACTTCCACATACAGCAGTGACTGCCGATGGCGTGGAGTATACTAAATCATGGGTGCTTAACTGGAACAAGGTTGCAGAGGCACAGTGGTTTGCTATTCCTAAGTTTATGCCAGTTAAACCGGTATTTGATTTAAGAGCAATACTTCCTGTACTTATTATGTTCATTGTAACAGCAGTTGAGACTGTTGGTGACATATCAGGTGTTATGGAAGGTGGAATGGGAAGAGAAGCGACAGACAAGGAGCTTTCTGGCGGTGTTATGTGTGATGGTATTGGTTCAACACTTGCAGCTATATTTGGTGTTCTTCCTAATACATCATTCAGCCAGAATGTAGGACTTGTAGCTATGACGAAGGTGGTTAACAGAGTTGCACTTGCATCAGGAGCAGTATTTCTTATTCTCTGTGGACTGATACCTAAGCTTGGAGCATTAATATCTATAATGCCACAGTCAGTCCTTGGCGGTGCAGCCGTTATGATGTTCGCATCAATTATTGTAAGCGGTATCCAGCTTATTACTAAAGAACCATTAGATGCAAGAAGACTTTCAATTGTTTCTGTTGCGCTTGGCGTTGGTTATGGAATGGGTGTAAGTCCAACTATTCTTGCACATACACCACAGGCTGTCCAGCTCATGTTCGGTGAATCAGGTATCGTTCCAGCAGCACTTGTTGCGATTGTCCTGAATATAATATTACCAAAAGATAAACCAGTACAGGAGATGGCAGATACATCTAGTAACAATACTGTAAAAGATGAGTAAGATCATCAGGAGTATCAATATCAAATAATTCATATTCATCCTGGGCAGGAATTAATATTACCTGTTCAGGATATTTTTTTGCTAAGAATCCACCACCTTTACCCTCTGGAAGCGTAAGCAGTTCATCATAGTACCTGGATGGAAATATGACGGGTGAACCAGCGGTTTCATTGAATGACAGTCTGCATATTTTATCTTTATAATACAGAAATGTCAGGCACAGAAGCTGAATGCTTGTACGTGATATGAGTGGCTGGTCAGATGGAAGAAATAATATTCCATCAGGTTTAGAGTTTTCAAGAATATGTGAAACACCAAGACGGATCATGTCATTCCTGAAAGGAAGGTCATGGAGAAGACAATCTATACCAGAATAATCACATATTCTGGCAATTTCGTGATGGCGTGTAACGGCAAGAGTATAGCCGAATTTAACTAACTGGCTTTCAGATACAGTATTCTCAAATAGAGTCTTTCCATTAAAATCTGCAAGGAGTTTATTAGCACCAAATCGTTTAGATATCCCAGAAGCCATTATAATACATGAAAGAGAGTCAAATGTATTATCCAGATCAATCAATAATACATCATCTCTTGATGATATCTTGTTAAGAAATTCTGTAGATTGTTTTCTTATAACAGCTAAAACATGTGATTGATCCAGGAGTGCATAAACAGTTTCCTGAAATGGTGTACATGAAGTTTCAAGATAACCTAATTCATCAATAATAAATAATTTATCAGGATCATTTTTGAGATGCGTCTGTATAGCTGGAATGGCACAGTTAAGAAAGCCTTTCTCCACTACACGCATACTGTTGCCTTTGCATGAGAAATCAGGAGTAAGAGATCGTGGAACGCCAATAGTATATTCTTTTTCATTATCTATGAGGTTAGATTTAATAACGACCTGAGGTTTATCAGTGCGATAACTTCGCAGATAATTGAAAGAACCAGACATTATTCTGATTATTTTATTAATAAGATGAGATTTGCCACTTCCACGATTACCAGTTATGAGCAGATGCTTTTTGCCTGATATTTTGTATAATGAAATTACAGCTAGAGCGTCCAGATAATGATTGTCCATAAATCCTCCATTCATAAAGCGAGAACTGTTTTGTGAATCCTGCCATTAGAGTCAGTACATTCTGTTATATTAATGTTATCATAGATAAGAGACATTTTCTCATTTATTTCATTAATACTGTCGGTATGAGTATTGATAGATGAAACGATTCTGCCACTCTTCATAAGAAGTATGTTATCGCAGTACTCAAGTGCGAGCTCAGGGCTGTGGATACACATAATGGCACATTTGTTATTATATGCAATTTTCCTGATATTTCTCATAAGCATATGGCGATTAGAGAAATCAAGAGCACTGTCAGGCTCGTCAAGAAGCAGAAGAGGTGAGTCTTCAACAAGAGTGCGTGCAAGTATGCACAATTGTTTCTGACCTTCGCTTAGTGTTAGAAAATCTGTATCATATAATCCTGCAAGTCCGACTTTATCAATAGCTGTTTTAACTTTATTTTTCATATCCGATGTATAAGAGCCGAGTATATGAAGCTGTGGATTGAATCCAAGAAGACACACATCTCTGACAGTCATGCTTATGCTTATTCCGTTACGCTGTGGAATGTAACTTATAAGACCAGCTCGTTTACCGATAGATAATTTTTCAAGGGTTAAGTTATTAAGATGACACTCACCATTATGATGTGTGAGATTCATTATGGCTTTTATAAGAGAGGTTTTTCCGCATCCGTTACTTCCGATAACTGCGGTAAGCTGTCCGGCATGTGTCTTAAAGCTTACGTTGTCTACTGCACATTTACTGCCATAATATACAGATACATCTGATACTGAAAGTTCTGGGTTAGATAAGTATGTCATTACATAATCTCCTTTTTATTAGTCCTGACAAGTAGGAATATAAGAAGTGGTGCGCCAAGCAATGATGTAAATATACTGACTGGAAGTTCTGAGGATGAAATACTTCTTGCAAATATATCTGCAATAGTCATTATAACAGCACCAGTAAATCCTGTTAATATATATGTAAATCTGTCGTTACGTCCAGTTGAAAGTCTGGCAATATGAGGCGCAATAAGTCCTATAAAGCTGATAATTCCTGTTACACATATTATTGATGACACAATAAGCGTTGCAATCATTAATATAATAAAACGTAATAATGAAACATTTACACCTAAAGAAACAGCTTCATCTTCATTAAGAGATAAAATCATAATCTGCCTGTACAAAATCAATATGATTATAAAACCTGTTAATGTGATGATAAATGGAACTGTAATACTATTAATTGATACACCATTAAGGCTTCCCATAATCCAGTATTCAATAGAGGCAAGCTGTTTTTCAGGGTCTGCTGCAAGTTTTAGAAACATAAGAATTGTCTGTGCTACAGAATGAATTGCTATACCTGCAAGTACAATTGTATAGCTGTTTCTGCCAGGAATAAGATATGCGGTAAGCAGAGTTATTGAAAGTGCAATTATTCCTCCTATAAATGCTGATATTGATACAACAGGGGTTAAAGAAGAAATTGCAACGATGGCAAAAGCAGCACCAGCACTTGCCCCGGATGCAACACCTACAACATCGGGTGAAGCAAGAGGATTTTTAAAAATTATCTGATAGATATATCCAGAGACTGCAAGACCAAAGCCACCGATAATTCCCATAAGAGCACGGGGAAGTCTTAGTCGTTTAAAGACCATGATTGAAGTAGTATCACCTGACAGTAATCCTTTTAGTGTAAGCGGATACTGTCCTATAAGAACTGACCATGTGAGCACTACTATAAGAAGCAGTGCCCATATGGCAGATAAAAGTATAATTTTGTTCCTGTAATTATTAGTGTTATTGAACATAAATCATCCTTTATTATTTGGCAGGTGTGAATCCATAAAAGTTCTGATAGAAGTTTTCAACACAAGATTCAAAATAATCACTGGTTACTTTATCAGGGTGAAGAGCAGAAGCTATATAGATGCTTCCAAGGAAACTTCCAGGAACTGGTGAATCCCATGCCTCAATCATATTAGGGAGTTTTACAACATGTTTATTTTTAACTGCTTTGCATTCTGCAAGGTTAGCATCATTTAATATATCATCAACAGAATATGTTGCATCAGCAGCGATTACAATGTAGTCAGGGTTCCATGCAAGAATCTGTTCGTATGAAACATTATCCCAGTAAGTGTCTGTAAGTTCAGAAGCAGCATTTTTGCCACCGGCATTTGTAAGAAGTGTATCCTGATACATTTTGCTTCCTGCTGTTGACAGAACAGAGCTGTTGCCAGCAAGATATACCAAAGGTGCATTTTCACCAGAAACGGCAGCTTTAGTGTTAGCTAAAAATGTGTCTATTGAATCATTGAGTGCCTCAGCTCTGCCAACTGTGTTAGTTATTTTACCAGCAAGTGTTATACAATCTTTTAAGAGTGACTGATCTTCTGGATTGACTACAACAGCTTTAATTCCAAGTCCTTCAAGTGTGTCAGCCGTCTTTTTTAATTTAAGTGGAAGAAATACAACGTCAGGAGCGGCGGCAACACATGCTTCTGTGTTGAATTCTTTAGCTGTTCCCATATTAGGTAAGTTAACTATGGAAGGAGCTGAAAGTTTGTAGATATTTCTTGTGTTAGCTTTAGCTTCGATTCCAACAAGCTTGTCTGAAAGACCAAGTGAGATAAGAAGGCTTGTAGAGATGTAGTAAGATGATGCAATTTTCTCTGGTGCTTTTTCGAATGTTACTGTTCTCCCTGCCTGATCTGTGATTGTAAGTGGATAGCTTACAGCAATGTCCTTATACTGTGACATTACATCAAATGCTGATGTTGCAGCCTGTGTGGTGCTATTGTTTGTTGTTGCAGAAGAGTTACCGCATGCGACAGTTGATACAAGCATGAGTATTGCTAAGAAAAGTACAGTTATTTTCTTGAAATTTTTCATGGTATTCCTTTCTGTAAATGTGATACTTAATAAAATATTAGCGTTAGAATTTTATCAGATTGACAAGGGTTTTACAAGTATGTATATTTAAATAAATTAAAACATTAGATTGGAGTTTCTATGCTTACTATACAGAATTTCAGAAAAGTAGAAAGTCTTGATGAAGCTTATGAGCTTAATCAGAAAAAGACAAATAGAATTATTGGCGGTATGATGTGGATGCGTATGGGTGATAACAGAATTAATACTGCAATTGATTTGTCTGGGCTTGGACTTGATAAGATTGAAGAAAATGATGATGAATTTAAGATTGGATGTATGACAACTTTAAGACAGTTGGAGATGCATGTGGGATTTAATGAATATACGAATGGGTGTGTTAAGGAAGCTTTAAGGCATATTGTAGGCGTACAGTTCAGGAATCTTGCAACAGTGGGTGGAAGCATATATGGAAGATATGGATTTTCAGATGTGCTTACGCTTTTTATCGGACTGGACTCATATGCTGAATTATACAAGGGTGGACTTGTGCCATTATCAGAGTATGCCAGCCGCAGCTTTGACAGAGATATTCTTATTAATATTATAATAAAGAAAAGGCCTGTAAATATATTCTATGAAGCTGTAAGAATTACAGAGACTGACCTTCCAGTACTCACATGTTGTGGAGTAAAATATAAGGATTCAGACAGGTGCAATGTCTGTATTGGTGCAAGACCTGGAAGGGCAGTTATTGTGGAAGATAAAAATAATATCCTTGCTGATGGAATTAATGAGGCATCTATCGAAGCCTTCAAGTCATATGTAATGGCAAATGTTCCAACTGAAAGTAATATGCGGGGAAGCGCAGAATATAGAAGCCATCTTGCAGGAGTTCTTGCAGGGCGCGCTCTTGAAAGTATCAGGTAATAGATAAAGTGTAATGTATAGAATGGAGAATATATGTTAGTTGATATTAAGTTGAATGGAAAATCTGTCAAAGCAGATATTGCAGCAGATATGACTCTTTATAATTTTGTAAGAGAACATGGCTGTTACAGTGTTAAATGTGGATGTGAGACGTCTAACTGTGGCTTATGTACAGTATTTTTAGATGATAAGCCAGTTCTTTCCTGTTCAGTATTGGCTGCAAGGGCTGACGGCTGCAGTGTAACAACCCTTGAGGGATTACAGGATGAGGCATCTGAATTTGTGACGTTTATAGCAGATCAGGGTGCAGAGCAGTGTGGATTCTGCAATCCGGGATTTGTT
>OIYR01000883.1_pt1 | contig 16078 bp, 13 predicted proteins | sample 1588221 | NCBI WGS metagenome assembly OIYR01 (sample SAMN03283292) | human gut metagenome | biome: human-associated habitat; material: feces | host: Homo sapiens | place: Peru | collected 2012 | reverse complement strand
GGAGACCTTGCGGTGGGAGCAATGACAATTATAACAAGCACTAATCAGCTTATTGTTATGCCGTTACAGGGAATATGTCAGGGTGGACAGCCGATTATCAGTTACAACTATGGAGCAAAGAATAATGACAGGGTTAAGAAAGCATTTTTTACGCAGTTTAAAGTATGTGTAATATTTACATGTATAAGCTGGGCGATTATGATGCTTGCACCACAGCTGTTTGCTGGAATATTTACAAGTGATAAAGTACTTGCGAATTATACAGCATGGGCATTGAGAATATATATGGCAGGAATATTTGCCATGGGATTTCAGGTAAGCTGCCAGCAGAGTTTTATGGCGTTGGGACAGGCAAAAGTCAGTCTTATACTGGCATGTTTAAGGAAACTTATATTGTTGATACCGCTTATATTCATATTACCATTGATTTTTCAAGATAAAGTATTTGCTGTATTTCTTGCAGAGCCGGTAAGTGATATTATTGCGGCTATTGTAACAACGATAGTATTTATGTTTAAGTTTAATAATATATTATCTGAAAATGAATAATATTGGAAAAATTGCACCAAGGCTTATTGCAGAACAGCGAAAAATATATAAGGGAGTAAGTCCTGAATATAAGAGTCTTGTAACTAAAAAAGAATATATTGACAGAGAAAAAAGATAATTTTAACACCATATTCTGATTATAATGCAGGATATGGTGTATTTTTGTATATTTTGCTATAATAAAAAAATGGGGGTGGGAAAACATATGATGAATAAAAAGAAATTATGTATAATAATAGTTATAGCTATAATTGTAGCAGGATTAGCTGTTACATTTGCAGTATTATCAAAATCAGGGAAACATAAGGAAAATGTTAATGCAGAAAGTACGGTGAATAATGAGAAACAGACTGGTTCTGTGACAGAGGCAGCTAAGGAAGATGCGGGCGAACAGGTACAGACATCTGTAACAATGCAGTTTAAGCAGTCTAATTCGTGGGAAGGCAATGGCAGATTTTATGCGCAGTATGACCTTGTTATTGATAATAAGGAGTCAGTGAAGATATCAGACTGGACATTTAAGTTTAACACCATAAGTGGTACAACTTTAGAACAGAGCTGGAACTGTACGGTTGATACATCTGATTCACAATGGAGTGTTGTGCCTGTTGAATTTAATAAGATAATTGAGAGTCAGGCTCAGATGAATAGTGTCGGATTCATTATAAGTTCTGTGTCTAAGGAGGGACTTACGAAATATACACTTGATTTCAAGCTTGAATCAGGTGTGGAGATTGTGCTTGCTAATGATGGAAAGGCATATAAAGCAGGAGAAGAAATTGCTGATTCAAGTGAAGAGTCAACAGCAGCACAGCCAGAAGAAGATACGAAGCCGTCAGATGGAAATACAGCACGGCCGGGTGGAAGTGATTCTGGAAATGATTCAGGAAATAACTCTGATACAGGAAGCAATGCAGGTATAGTCACAACAGTTCCTACAGGAAAACTTCAGGTATCCGGCACGAAATTAACTGACGAATCAGGTAACATTATCCAGTTAAGAGGCGTAAGTACACATGGAATATCGTGGTTCCCAGACTATGTTAATTATGATGCATTTGCAACCTTAAGGGATGACTGGGGTGCAAATGTAGTGAGAATTGCGATGTATCCTGAAGAATATAATGGATATCTTTCAGGTGGAGATAAAGCGGCATTAAAGCAGATTATTGATAATGGAGTTAATTATGCAACAGAGCTTGGAATGTATGTAATTATAGACTGGCATGTGCTTAATTATGCACCATCAAGACACACACAGGAGGCATGTGATTTCTTTGCAGAAATAGCATCTAAGTATTCAGGTCACGACAATGTAATATATGAAATATGTAATGAACCTGTAGGTGCAGACTGGAATGCAGACATTAAGCCATATGCTGAGACTGTAATAGGCACAATAAGACAATTCGATGACCATGCACTTATACTTGTTGGAACTAGCACCTGGTCACAGGATGTTGACAGCGTTGTCGGCAATACGCTTGATGATGGAAATGTTATGTATGTGGCACATTTTTATGCGGGAACACATAAAGAAAATATAAGAAATAAGATAAGCACAGCACTTAATGCCGGAGTTCCAGTGTTTATCAGCGAATGTAGTATATGTGATGCATCAGGCAACGGTGGAATAGATTATGCATCTGCCAACGAGTGGCTTGACTTCATGAACAGCAATCAGTTGAGTTTTATAGCATGGAGTCTTAGCAATAAAGCGGAAACCTCAGCACTTATATCATCAGGCTGCAGTGCGAAGAGCGGTTGGAGTGATGGCGATTTGTCTGAGACTGGAAGATGGTTTAAGAGTGCGATATCGGGAAGGTAGTGTTTTTTATAAATGGAAAAGAAAGAAGGCTAATTATGAGAAAACGTATTTTAACATACAGAAAATACATAGATTCATTGTTACAGTCAGATAAGGACTGCGACTGGAAATACATCAAGCAGGAGCATCTTACACAGGTGGCATTCTTTCAGCATGAAAGGCTTGTGCATTTGATTGTAACCATAACATTTGCAATATTGGAACTGCTTACAGTGTGTGCATATGTGATAGTAGGGGCAATTGACTCTGCATTAAGTATGCCTCTGCTTGTCCTTGCAATTGCAATACTTATCCTTCTTGTTCCATACATCAAGCATTACTATCTGCTTGAAAATGAGGTGCAGAAAATGTATAAGCAGTATGACCAGATATGTGAAAAGGAACGGAAATTATGATAGCTGTTGTTGAAGATGAGAAGGAATTATGCGAAAGCCTTAAGCTTTTGCTGACTGATAAGGGGTATGAGATAGTTACTGCCGGAAGCTGCGGTGAGGCAGATAAATTTATTGGCAATCCGCAGATTGATATGTTTCTGTTAGATGTTAAATTTCCTGATGGAAGCGGGTTTGATATATGCAGGAAGATAAGAAAATCAAGCGAAGTGCCAGTTATATTCTTAACTTCATGCGATAATGAGGAAGAGATAGTTACAGGGCTTGATATAGGTGCAGATGATTATATAACAAAGCCGTTTTATACAAAGGAACTGCTTTCAAGAATAAGTGCCAACTTAAGAAGAAGCAAGTTTAATGCGGGCAATATCTACAAGAAAGGTGATATTGTCGTTGATTTTGACAGATATAAGATAAGCCGTCATGGTGAAGAACTAAATATATCGACTAACGAATTCGATATTGTAAAAATGCTTATAGAGAATAAAGGCAGAGTCGTAAGGCGTGATGTCATATACGAGAAAATATGGGATGTTCACGGCAATTTCGTTGAATATAACACACTTACCGTTGCAATGAGCAGAATAAAAGCAAAGCTTGGAACATATGGTGAGAAAAACCAGCAATACATAGAGACTATCAGAAATGTGGGCTACAGGTGGATTGACTAATAACTTTCAGGGGGATTTATGGATAACACGATTAAGAAGAAACTGTCTGTATTCAGAAAAAGGCAGACCGTTTTCGTTATTATATATGGATTGATTAATGTGGCTGTTATAGCTGGAATTATAGCTTATTACCGGCTTAAAGAGCAGGCATTGGCAGGTGCATTGTATTTAGAGGATAATGCATATGGTGAAGCATTTGTACGAAAAATGTTTTCATCAGGGATAACAGATAACAATATCAGAGCAGGCAGAACAGCCATGGAAAGTGCCGGATACGGCAGCCATGGCTTTTCGTATGTGAGCAGAATTAATGGGGAAATGTACGCTTTAATAGCAATAATAGTGGTTCTTTTAATTGCACTCGGTTCAGGATTATATAACTGTTACAGACTTGGACATAAGGGCTTTGTAAAGAAAGTGTGCGATGTATATGCAGATAACGAGAGGCTTTCTAAGCAGTTAGATAACGAACACATTTATAATAAAGAGCAGCATCAGAAGATGCAGGATTTCATTGAGAATATAGCACATCAGATTAAGACACCGCTGGCAATTATAACTATGAAGCTGGAAATGCTTGAGGAAAAATGTGATGACAGTTCGCAGCGTAAAGAGATAGCTGATTGTACTGGTAATGCGTTCAGAATAAAAACATTTATAAAGAAACTGCTTGATATAAGCCGCTTTGAGGCAGGAAAAGTTGTCATGACAAGTGATGAGGTCGATGTCGCGGCAATACTTCAGGAAAGTATTAACAGCAGTGTTGCGGACAGAAATAAAATTGTTACAGATTATGGCAATGAAAAATTATGTATGTACGCAGATGAAGGCTGGATTGTCGAGTGTTTTATAAATCTTCTCGACAATTGTGCAGAATATTTAGCAGATGACAATACTAAGGTATATGTTGATGTAACAAGAAAGAATGATGACTGCGTAGTTACGATTGCTGATAATGGCAATGGATTAAGTACGGAGCAGTTTAACAGTATATTTAACAGATTTGAAACTAATGGCAGTGCGGCGGATTTTAAGGCGGGTATAGGACTTAATCTGTCAAAGCTTATTGTGCAGGCACATCATGGAAGCATAAAGGCTGGTAACAGTGAAAAATATGGTGGAGCTGAATTCGTTGTGACACTCCCGATGTACAGATTAAAAACAAAATATCAGTCCATGTAAGCTGGATGTAAGTTTTACAAGATATAATTATCCCAGATAGAAATCAGGGATGAGAGGGGGATGCATATGGACATAATATTAAGCGCAAAAGGTATATCTAAAACTTACACAGCAGGACAGGTAAAGATTAATGCGCTGAACCAGTGTGATATTGAAGTAAGAAAGGGCGAATTTACTGCAATTGTCGGAAAGAGTGGTTCAGGCAAGTCAACACTGTTAAGAATTCTTGGAACTATAGACAAGCCAGATGAGGGAAAGGTGTACATAGAAGGAAAAGAGATTGATAATCTTAAGAATTCAGAACTGGCAAAATTCAGACGCACGCATATTGGGTTCATATATCAGGATTATAAGCTGATTCCTGAATATACAGCATATGAAAATATAATACTTCCGTTAATTCTTGACAGTGAGCAAGCTGATGAGGAGAAAGTCACTGAATTAATGGAATCACTTGGCATAGATTACTGTAAGGATAAATTTCCTGCACAGATGTCAGGTGGTGAACAGCAGAGAGTTGCAATCGCAAGGGCACTGATTACACATCCGTCAGTTATATTCGCTGATGAGCCGACCGGAAATCTTGACGCGGCGAGTGCAGAAACAGTTGCTAAAATGCTTACACTGGCAGCGTCTAAATATCAGCAGACTATTGTTATGGTTACACATGACAGGCAGATGGCAGAATATGCAGACCGCATACTCACAATCACAGATGGAAATGTGACAGGGGGTGTGGGGGTATGAACAGCGAACTTATAGCATTGACATTCAGTGGACTTCGCAGGAGATTTAAAAACATTTTAAGGTCCATGGCATTAGTAGTGCTCGCATTTACATTTGTTACAGGGATACTGCTGCTACAGGAAAATATGTCAAACTGGCAGAATGCTGATAATAAAAAGCATTTTGGAGACTGGTTTGTAATGTACAGGTCCAAACAGCATGAGGAAAACAAAAGTATTAAAAATCATCCATATACTGGAAATGTGTATACTGCAAAAACTGTAACAAGCGTAAAGGATAGAACCAATTTATCAGATATTATGATTGGTACAATGTCAGATGGCTTTATCAGCATGGGCAGTATAGAACTTGAAAAAGGGAAGATGCCGGATAATGACAATGAGGCAGCAATAGACAGGAACTCTCTTATCAGGCTTGGGCAGGGCACAGACATTGGAGATAATATAACACTTAATGATAAAGAATATACATTGTGTGGAATAATGAACAGCTATACAAATGTATGGAATGATGGAAAAAAGCTTCCGGGAATTATTGTTACGGAAAATGAAGCAGACAATATTGCGACGGATGAAACATACATATATGCATATTCATTACAAAGTTATATAGATGAACAGGATTATAGCAGTATAGCTGAGAATTTAAGAAAAGAATCAGACCTTAAGTTTAATTTTACATATAATAGTAATGTGTATGATTATAAGCCGTGGGGATATGCAAAAGTTAATAATTATATTTATGTATTTATTATGCTTGTTGGAATAACGATAATATCATATCAGATTACAATGTATAATAAGGCAAGAAAAAATGTCCGATTTGTTCAAAAATGCCTTGGAGCTGATAAAGGGCAGATAATTCTTATTACATTAACAGAGAATATATTTATACTTTTAATTTCGGCAGTCATTGGTTTTGGTATAGCATCTGGGACAGGGTATGTCATACAGGCTTTAATAAAATATTTTAAAAATGTATCATTTTTCTCAATAGGACGATATACACTGATAAGGATTATTCTGACATTTGTAATTGCAGTGGCAGTCAGTTTTCTGGCAGGTATTATTACGGATAGATTAAGCAGCCTGAACCGAAAAAAACGGACATACAATTTTAAAAATGTTATGACAGAAAAAACATTTGTTAAAACTACTGCGAAAAGATTTAAGTGGTCTGATGGATGTTTCCAGAATGTAGTAATAAGAATGTTTTCTCTGGCAATGGCTGTTATTACTGTTGTATGTGCCATTAATTGTATCATTGCATACAGAGAGTACTTAAGGATAACGGATAAACCTGATATTGTAGGCTATGCGGTAAAAGAGACTCCCCGTTCATATACAGTTTATTATGATTACACAGCCAGTCTTGTGAAAAAAGGTGATGTGTATACTGTAGAGCAGATAGAGAAAAAAATACCTGATACATGGGAGTATTCTCCATTTCAGAATCATTCCATGTCAGAATATTATTTTAATGATGTTAAATTTGGCGACAGCTGTATGTACAGGAATATAAGTGATGATGTCTTGAATTATCTTAAAAATATAGATGGCGTAGATGACATAACCATGGGATATTACGAAACAGCAAGAACATTTACATGGACAGGTATCAATACTGATAATGTTGGAAATGGTGTATCATTGGTCAGATCATTAAAATCAGGTGGTGCAGATAAAAAATATATTTTTGCTGCCGGATATGTGGAACCAGAGGAGGATATATATAAATCTCTTAATGATTATGCTGGGGGAAATCTGGATTATGACGGATTCAAAGAAGGTTCAGAGGTTGTTGTATTTCTGGATGCAAATAATTCCGGGGTATATGATGACAGCATGAAGGATGGTGTTACTCTTAAACTTCATAATTATGAAATGATTTTAGAAAGAAATGACAGTTACGAATCAGGCGATGAATATATCAATGCCTATAATAAATTGCTTGAGGAGACAATTGATGGATATGAAGGCCAGACAGATACACAAGCAATAAAAGATTATATATGTAAAAATATAACTGACCAGCAGATAACAGAAATTTTAGATGTAGATGCCGAGACACATGATAATGCCTATATTATGAATACATATAATCAGTATAAAGCTGGGAATATAAGTAAGGAACAATTGCTCGATGCTTCAGGTTCAGATGAGTATTACAGTGGTGTCTGGAGAACAATTATTTCACGGGAGTGGTGGTATAGTCAGTATGGATTTTACACATATCTTGTACCAGCAGCCAGCACTAAAGTGGTTAAAGTAGTAAAGGTAACTGATGAAATAAAAGAAAAATTCAAATACATAATACCTGAATTTGGCCAGTATACAGTAATTGGTTCAACACAGCTTTTGCAGAATGCATTGGACAGCCAGAATGAACTTATTAAAAAATACCTGTTTCTTGATGAGCTGCCTGATTATATGAAATTAAAGATGAATCCTAACCAGATTAATATAAAGTATAATCTTGGTTCGTCTGTAATGGCAACAGATAATGTTGTTTCTTCATATCTTGGTTCAGCTGGATTTGCATATACATCATATTCAGATGAAAAGAACCAGATGAGACAGAAGACAATAGAAGCATTGATGACATATGGAATTACAGGAATTGCTGCAATTGTAATATATCTCATAGTAAGTACAATTATTCTGAAAGGAAGGTTGGAAAGGTATACAGAAAGAATAAAACTTCTTATCAATACAGGAGCGGAAAGAGAAAAAATTATAAAAATATGTATGTATGAATGTATCAGGCAATCAATGTGGTTTATAGTGTTGATGCCGTTAGAGATTCTGATATGTCTGGTAATGGTAAGAAGATTTGTAAAACAATTATAATAATTGAGGCGCGGATTTTTCCGCGCCTTATGTTTTTAATTCGGATACTGTGAAGTAATTCCAAAGTACTCTTCAAGTGATAACCAGTCACCATTATTATATAACTTAGTAGCAAGGTCAACACCTACATAACGAAGATGCCATGACTCATACTGATATCCGGTAGCAGAATCTTTGCCCTTAGGGAAGCGGATACAGAAACCGTATTTGTAGCAGTTATCATTAACCCACTTGCCTTCGTTAGTGTACTGGAAGCTGTCCTCAATAGTGTTAAGGTCAAAGCATAAACCAGTCTGATGTTCAGAGTTGCCAGGTCTTGATGAATATGTGTCTGCTACAGCAGCACCATCACTTTTAACATATCTGTTATATACATTAACCTGATAATTATAGGAACGGTAGCCACTGGAAATGTATATATTAAGACCTTTAGCTGTAGCATCCTTTAACATAATCTTCCATGCACTCATAAGAGTTTTGTCAAGACATGTTGAACTTCTGTCTGCATTAACAGGCTGGTCAGGATTAGTGGGAATGAAATCCTGAGGAAGAGCATATGTCTTATTGGCAATAAGTACTCCGTCAATATAAGTTGCTCCGTTGATTTCCTGAATCTGGAATCCTTTAGAAGTAGTACCTTTGGAAACTGTATTACCAGATGGAACTACAGGAGGAACAAATTCAGAGCTGTCAGATGAAGCAGAGACTGATGTTGCATTTGCTGTTGTAACTGATGAATTATCAGCGTTGGTTGAAGCAGGTTCTTCGCTTGAACTTTCATTTTCTTTGGTCTGTGTTGATTCTTCAACCTTGGCAGTTGTAGATTCCCCATTCTTATCTGTTTTCTTAGACTTAGAACAGCCTTTCATGGAAACAGATATTATTACAATAATAATGATAAGTAAAGCAGCAGCTGCACAGGCGAGAATAATACGGTTTCTTCTTACCTGACGCTGTCTGCGTGTCAATCGTCTTTTAGTCATGATGAATTAATTCCTTTCAATTAAATTATTCAAAAGTAATTATTGCATTGTTTACTGGATATTTCAAGGATAAATGTGTTAATATGTTTACTATATTGATATGTGAAAAGCGAGGACTAATATGTATACCAAAGAACAGTTAAAGACACAGTTAGAGAATATGGGCTTAACAGGGGAGGAGACGATTCTTATTCATTCATCAATGAAATCTATCGGCGAAGTTGAAGGCGGGGCAGATTCAGTACTTGATGCATGGATTGAATATTTCGGACATGGACTTTTACTTCTTCCAACACATACCTGGAAGAATATAAATGCGGATTCACCTGTATTTAATTCTAAAGAAACACCATCATGTGTCGGACTGCTTACTAATATGTTTCTTAAAAGAGATGGAGTAATAAGGTCACTGCATCCTACACACAGCATGGCAGGAATTGGAAAGAAAGCAGCAGAATATCTTGTAGGCGAGGAGAATAACAATACGCCGTGTACACCCGGCGGCTGTTATGACAGATTAAGAAGCTGTGGAGGAAAGATTCTGCTTGTTGGAGTAGGACATGAACGCAATACATTTATTCATAGTGTTGAAGAGGTGCTTAATGTACCACACAGATTATCAGATAAGCCGATGAAGTTACAGATTGTAATGCCTGATGGCAGCATTAAGGATTCATATATGAGAAAGCATTACAACGCAGACCAGCCTCACATATCAGAGGATTTCGTTAAGCTTAATCAGGCATTTCTTGACTGTAAGGCTGTGCGTGAAGTAACATTTGGTGACGCAGAGTGTCTTTTGTGTGATGCACAGGCGGTGTTTGAAGTTGTAAGGCATGTCATTGCACCAGACCCGGAATGTATTGTGACGAGCAGTTCAATTCCAAAGGAGCGCTGGGAAGCACTTGTTAAGTAAATATACATAAAAACAGGGGCGGCAGACCAATCAGTCTGTCGCCCCAACTCCTTTATATGGAATATTATCTTATACCAAAGATAAGGTACAGTAAATTGTAGTTGTAGAACATTACTGCGGCAACAAGTGAAACAGTAGACATAATCTTGATAAGGATATCAAGAGATGGTCCTACAGTATCCTTTAATGGATCACCTACAGTATCACCAACAACGGCTGCATCATGTGCTGGAGAGCCTTTGCCCTGTCCTTCAATAGCACCTGATTCGATGTACTTTTTACCGTTATCCCATGCACCACCAGCGTTACCTGTAAAGATGGCAAGCATGATAGCTGAAAGAGTAGCGCCGATAAGAAGACCGCCTACGAAGTAAGGTCCGAAAAGGAATCCGGCAATTACAGGGAAGATGATTGAGATGATAGCTGGCATACGCATTTCCTTTAATGCACCCTGAGAAGATATCTCAATACATGTCTTGTAGTCTGGCTTAGCCTTTCCTTCAAGGATACCAGGAATATCTCTGAACTGTCTTCTTACTTCTTCAACCATCTTACGTGCAGCATTGGCAACGGCTTCAATAAGCATACCTGAGAACAGATATGGAAGGGCACCACCAACTAAAGCACCGGCAAGAATAAGTGGGTTAGTGAAATTAAGGTCGAGACTGCTTCCCTCTGGCTGGAATGCATAAAGGAAACTAACCATAAGTGAAAGTGCTGCGAGTGAAGCTGAACCGATAGCGAAGCCTTTACCGATGGCAGCAGTTGTGTTACCAACTGAATCAAGCTTATCAGTAATTTCTCTTACCTCAGGTTCAAGCTCTGACATTTCAGCAATACCACCGGCATTATCAGAGATTGGTCCATAAGTATCAACAGAAACAGTTGCTGATACGAATGAAAGCATACCAACGGCAGCCATGGCAATACCAAACATGCCTGAAACTGCATATGATGCATAAGTTGTAATACCTAAAACAATAAGTGGATACATACAAGACTTCATACCAACTGAAAGACCCTGTGTAATAGTTAAAGCTGCACCTTCCTTAGAAGCCTGTGCAATTGTCTGTGTTGGCTTGTAATCATAGCTTGTATAGTATTCTGCGATACCACCGATGATAACACCACTCACTACGCCAAGTGAAGCAGCAATCCAAGGCGATATGAAACCTATGTTAAATCCTGCAACCTTAAGAATATCTGCATTCTCGCCATTGAATAACAGATATGTAGCCACGAATCCGCCGATAATTGTAATTCCGGCAGCACTCCATGTTGAGATATTAAGATCTCTGTGAGGATTATCAGAACCCTTCTTTAAGAGAACATAAGCGATACCAAGAATAGATGCGATAAGTCCGATTGCAGCGAATACAAGTGGGAAATACATCATCTTAGAGAGCATTTCATCTGAAACTTCAAGGTTATTAGCTACATTTGAAAGGTAAAGACTTACTGCAAGAATAATTGCTGAAGATATAGCTCCAACAAATGATTCAAGAAGGTCAGAACCAAGTCCGGCAACATCACCTACATTATCACCAACGTTATCTGCGATAGTGGCAGGATTTCTTGGATCATCTTCAGGAATGTGTGCTTCTGTCTTACCAACAAGGTCAGCTCCCATATCAGCTGCCTTAGTATATATACCGCCGCCAACACGGTTAAACATAGCAACAATAGAGCAGCCAAGTGCGTAGCATGAAAGACACTGTGTGAATACATGACCACCGCGGAGAGCCTCGATATCAAGCATGTTAAGACCAAATCCAAATATGATGTATACAAGGAAAAGTCCTAAAAGTGCGAAACCGCCAACGCAGAGACCCATAACTGAGCCACCCTTTAAAGCTACCTTAAGTGTTGAACCAATGTTCTTAGTGTTGCGGGCTGTATTAGAAACTCTTACATTAGCGTAAGTAGCAATCTTCATACCTACCCAGCCTGCTGATGCACTCATGATAACACCAATCATGAAACATACAGATGGCTCCCAGCTGAATTCTCCATACTGGACAGTGAATATAGCCGCAAATGCGATTGCAATAATAACAACTACTACTGCAATGATCTTGTACTCGTATGTAATAAATGCGTTAGCACCAACTCTTATGGCTGCTGCGATTTCTTTCATACGGTCTGTTCCTTCATCAAGTTTCTTAACACCGATGAAGTTGAATGCTGCATAACCGAGCGCAAGCAGGGCTGCAACGATGACTAGAATTAATAAAGCTTCCATGTTTTTCTCCTCGTTAAAAAATTATGTCCGTTACGCGTGCCTGTAGAGATAATAAATGTGGCGTCATTTATTATTATGCTTCAAAACACCAACTTGTTAAAGTTTACTAAAAAATATTATGAAAGTCAAATAATATTATGCATATTTACCATATAATTATATTAAATTATTTAATGAAAGCGATATGGGCGCAATTGCTTAATTATTAAGAATAAGATATAATAAATGTTTAAATAAGGCACTATATATAAAATTAATTGAAAGGATAGTTTACCCTATGAAAATGAAATTAAGAAAATTAATGCAGCAGGCTGCCTCATATGTTGAGATTGTATTATCTGCATTTTTACTGATAGTTATAATATTTCTTGCAGGGAAATTTATTGTGGAAAGCGTGCTGGGAATAGGCTGTGATAATGCCACGCTTGAGTATTTCCTTGAGAATGTTATGACATTTGCAATTGGAGTTGAGTTTGTAAAGATGCTTTGCACTCATACTCCGGGTACGGTTATTGAAGTTCTGCTTTTTGCTATTTCAAGACAGATGATAGTAGGACATGTATCAGGGTTTGAGGTACTGGCTGGGGTGGCTGCAATTGCAGGATTATTTGCAACTCATAAGTATCTTTACGCTAAATCATTTGAAACTGAAGAGAAAGAAGAAAAACAAGATAAGTAGAAAAGGAAATCTAAAAATGTATAGTTCATTTTCAAAGAAGTTCAGTCAGATTAAACCTTATGATGATTATAATGTCACGGATGTGCCATGGCATGAGGCTATGGTGGCAGGTAATGGAAGGCTTGGCGTGCTTGAATCATGTGCGCCTATAGAGGACAGTCTTATATATCAGAATGTTGAATTTGTTATGCCATCGGAAGAGCCAAGACATGTGCCTTACGAGGTTACAGCACAGTTAGATGAAGCCAGACAGTCAGTTATTAATTTTGATGATACATGGAATATTCACGATAGAAAAAGAACGAATATGTACTGTTATCATCCGGGTCATATGATAAGACTGACACTTGAAGGAGAGCCGGATATTTCTGATTACAGAAGATGGACGGATTATAAGACTGGTACAATAAATACTACATTTAAATCAGACGGAGCTTCTATTTCAAGAAGTACATATGTATCCATAAAACAGAATGTGATTATAACTAAAATAATATCTGAAAAGTCTGTGGATATGTCGATATCAATAGATGATTTTGAGTCTATGCCGAAATTCGGAGTTCAGAAGAACAATATCCCTGCGCCTGAAAGAAATATGCTGTATTCAAGATTTGTAAGAGATAACATAATAGGTACGGTTGTGCAATATCCTGAATATGATGGAAGTGAGCTTGCAAAGGGTGGATTTGCAGGTGTTACAAGGATATTGACAGATGGTGATATGAGGGTTTCATCAAAGCCTAAAGACAGCCGCGCGTACACCTGCATTGATGAGACTGCACCGGTTATTAATATATCACATGCAGAGAGTATAACACTCGTAACTTACACTGACTGGACAGATGATTTGGGAGAATATTGTGAGTTCAGGGACAGAGTTAATGGCAAAGATACATTTGCACTGGTAGATAAATGTATTAACAAAGTTGATGGTGTTGATATTACGGAAGAACCGGTAAGATTAGAACATAAGAATATAGATCTTGAGCTTGATGGCGGATATTTTTGCGAGTCTGCTAATGAAGAACTGCTTGACTTGCAGAAAAATGAATATGACATTATGCCTTCTCTGCTGGAAAAATTATATTATAACGGTCTGTATGGAATGCAGGCATGCGCAGGAACGACAGCACCAAGACTCAGCGGCTTGTGGGTTGGTGAGTGGAATCTGTTGTGGAGAAGTGCGTACACAATGGATGCCAATGTTAATATTCAGGTTTCGGGAATGAACAGTTCAGGGTTGTATGAAGCAGGCGTTGGTTATATGTGGTTTATTCTTCGGCAGGTACCTGACTGGGTTAACAATGCAGCAATGGTGTATGGAATGAAGGATGCTGTGCTTATTCCAGTTAATACTGACGGCCACAGGGCAATGATGGTAGAGTACGATATTAATTATCCGTTCCAGTACTGGAATGCCGGTGCTGGCTGGATGCTTATTCCTATATATGAATTTTTACAGACTTACGGCGACGCTGTTATAACAACAGATGATGCTTCACTTATTAAGATGTACGGCAAAGATTCATTTGATGTAAGAAAAGATGTATATGAGTCGCTTCTTAAGAAGACCTATAATTTCTGGAAACAGATTGGAAATCCTGAGTATTACACAGATACAGACGGTAATGCAAGGTATGAGAAGGGAAAATGCAGCCTTAATGCGGGGGAGCATTATCTTATTATTCCATCATTTTCACCAGAGAATAAGCCTTTTGGATATCATAGTGCGATTACTGCCAATGCAGCAATGGATATCTCTGCGGCTAAAGATGTAATTAATATGTATATTGAGATGATTAATAAAGAGATGGCTGGAGAGAATAGGACTGTAGCAATGCAGGCTGTATCAGAGGCGGAAGCACTCTTAAGATTGTTACCTGATTTTATGTATGATGAGTCAGGTGCAGTTAAGGAATGGTCTATGAAGGAATATGGAGAGAATAATGCTCACAGGCATATAAGCCATCTTTATCCGGCATGGCCGGCTTTGCAGACTCAGCATGACAGTGAGTTAGCAGCTGCATGCCGACAGGCAATTATTAACAGAAATCATGAGAATAAAGGAAAAGATGATACTGCTTCACATGGCTGGATACATAAGGCGTTAGTAGAGGCACGCCTTAAAAATACAGATGCGGTATATGATACGCTTAATCTGCTTGTACACAGTGACATATTCTACACAACTTTATTTACAGATCACAATACTGACAGGAGCAAAGGTGTGTTTTGTACAGATACCGCATTTGGACTGGTTGGAATTATTAATGAAATGCTTGTATATTCGGATGAACATACAATTGAACTGCTTCCGGCGTGGTCAGACAAGCTTGGAAGCGGCATGGTTAAGGGACTTCGTACAAGATGTGGAATAACTATTGATGAACTTGAGTGGGACGTTGATAAGAAGAAAGTGTATGTGAGTCTTGACTGGGATAAGGCAGACAATATTAACATAGTATGCAATAATTACGAGATTGAAAAAATCGGACATGGGAGGCAGAATAATATATGATAACTACAACTTTATGTTATATAGAGAAGGACGGGAAGTATCTTATGCTTCACAGAGTGAAAAAGCATAATGATATTAATGAAGGTAAATGGATTGGAGTAGGTGGACATGCTGAGAATCAGGAGACGCCTGAGGAATGTCTTGTGCGTGAGGTAAAGGAAGAGACAGGCTTTACGCTTACTTCATACAGATTTCGCGGGCTTGTAACATTTATAAGTAATGAATATGAGCCGGAGCTTATGTGTGTATTTACGGCAGATGGCTTTACAGGTGAGCTTATTGAATGTGACGAAGGAGAACTGGCGTGGGTTGATAAAGAAGAAGTTCCCGGGCTTCCGACATGGGAGGGTGACAGGGTATTTCTTAACCTTCTTCTTTCGGGGGAGGAGAGATTTTTCTCGATAAAGCTTAAGTATGAAGGCAGCAGACTTGTGGAAAAACAGGTCAATCTGTATTAAAATACAGATTTGAATATATTTACAGATGGAGTAATTTAGCAGCATTTGCACCAATACAGACACT
>OIYR01000879.1_pt1 | contig 16116 bp, 19 predicted proteins | sample 1588221 | NCBI WGS metagenome assembly OIYR01 (sample SAMN03283292) | human gut metagenome | biome: human-associated habitat; material: feces | host: Homo sapiens | place: Peru | collected 2012 | reverse complement strand
AACTCATACCGGCAACTCCTGAGCCGATAATCAGAAAATCATACTTATAAACCATTTGAGTTTATTCTTATCTAATTTCAATATTAAGAACGGGTGTTTTTATCTATAAAACAGCCCCATTCTCTCAGAATTAATTCTTAATTCGTTGCAAAAGTAATAATTAATCTTTAAAATGAGTAATAAGAGAGGGATTTTTTGTAATTTTGCAGCGAAATTTAAGGTTATATAGTCTTTTAGACTATCAAAAGGTCGTAAAAACGACAATAATATAAGGTAATAAATCAAAGTTATGGCAGATAGAACTTTTCATAAGCGCTTTACGCTGACGGCACGTATCGGTGTGGCGGTGTTCGCAATCCTGGCTCTCTATTTCTTCTGGGTCAAACTGGCTATCATCGGCATCTTTGTGGCTATCATCATCGTGGGCATGATAGAGCGCATACTGAATACAACCTATACCTTCAAGATGGTAAAACCGATAGACCTGGATGAGGAGATGGAATATCTCATCATCAATGAGGGCAGGTTCTCTTCCAACAGAAATGTGCCGCTATGTGATGTCATTGATGTACACATCGCCAAGACTTTCTTCGGATTAGACCATTGTGTGGTCATCGAATTCGGGCATAAGAATATTGTGACCGTTCAGCCGGATAATGAAGAGGCGTTTATGGAGAGAATCAAAAATAAATAATTTCTTTTAAGTTCAGGTGAACTGATTGTGATGAAAAAGATAATATATATGATGTTGGGTCTGATGATGGTATGGATATCCGTACCGGTGCAGGCCCAGAATGTGATTGAAGATGAGGGAATAGAAACGGTTGATGAGGAGGATGTTGCCGACTCTGCACTCGTTGACTCTCTGGCAGCGGATACGCTGACGCAGAAATTGCCTTGGCCCGAATCGGTGAAGGTGGGTATTGATAAACTCCTTGAAAGCAAGATGTTCGAAACATCACAGGTAGGACTGATGGTCTGGGACCTGTCTGCTGACTCTTGTATCTATCAGAGAAATGAACGACAGCTGATGCGTCCGGCAAGTACGATGAAACTCTTGACTGCCATTACGGCGCTCGATAAGTTGGGCGGTTCTTACCAGTTTAAAACCACTCTGAAATATACCGGTACCATTGAGAATGGGGTGTTGACGGGTGATGTCTATTGTATAGGCGGTATGGATCCCCGTTTCAACAGCGATGATATGTCGGCATTTGTCAATAGTCTGAAGGATATGGGTGTTGACACCATCCGTGGCAGCATCTATGCCGACCGCTCTTTGAAGGATGCTGATTTGTTGGGTGAAGGCTGGTGCTGGGATGATGATAATCCGGTGCTTTCGCCACTGGTATTCCAGCGCAAGGACATCTTTATGGATAAGTTTCTTGCCAAGCTCCGTGAGGAAGGCATCGAATATTCCTGCTTTGGGGCTTCAGAGAAGGTCTGTCCTGCGAGTGCCTTTACGGTCTGTACCCGATTCCATACGATGGATCAGATTCTGCACAAGATGATGAAGGAGAGTGATAATCTCTATGCCGAGAGCATGTATTATCAGATTGCGGCTTCTACGGGCAATAAATGGGCGAGTGCCAAGAGTGCCCGGAATGTGGAAAGACAGCTTATCCGTAAGATAGGACTCGATCCGGCACGATATAAATTGGCTGACGGCTCGGGACTTTCGCTCTATAATTATCTCAGTGCCGAACTGGAGGTGAAGTTGTTGCGTTATGCTTATCTCAACGGCAACATCATGGACCATCTGAAGCATTCGCTGCCTATCGGTGGGGTAGATGGTACATTGAAGAAGCGTATGAAGAACAGTTTTGTGCATGGCAATGTGAAAGCGAAGACGGGTACGCTGACGGGCATCATCTCATTGGCGGGTTACTGTACCGCAGCCAATGGTCATGAACTCTGTTTCGCCATCATCAACAATGGTATCATGCATGGCAATAATGCCAGAAACTTTGCAGATAAAGTATGTACTTTGCTCTGCCAACCGTGAGCGTTAGTTGATAGTTTATAGTTGATAGTTAATAGTTTTATGGAGGAAATTCGTAAGTTTGTAGATGAAATGATAACATGGGCAGGAGTCACCGGTGATTTCGTGCCGATGCTGCGCCATATCTTGCTCACCATTACTGCCATCCTCTTGGCGATGTTGAGCGATTTCCTGTGTCGCAAGATACTGGTTCCGCTCATCAGTAAGATTACTGATAAGACGGATATCACTTGGGATGATGTTCTGCTGAACAAGAAGGTGCTCACCTCGGCTTGCCATATTGTGCCGGCTGTGGTGATATGGTCGCTCATGCCGCTGATTTATTTGGAGTATCCGATATTCAAGGAGATATTGGAGCGGGCTACGGGCATTTATATCGTGGTGATGTCGGTGCGTACGGCTCTGGTCTTCATCGGGTCTTTCAAAGGACTGGAGGATTCTCAGGAACGACGCTCGTCGGCTCAGCAGTATTTCCATACTTTCTGCGGTGTTCTCAGGGTATTGATGCTCTTCGTGGCTGCTGTGGTGGTGGTTGCCATCCTGTTGGACAAGAACCCGATGACCCTCTTTGCCGGTTTGGGTGCTACCTCGGCAGTCCTGATGCTGGTCTTCAAGGATACCATCTCGGGATTGGCGGCTGGTGTGCGTCTTACCAGCAATGATATGTTGCATAAGGGCGACTGGATTACGGTGAAGTCGGTGGATGCCAATGGTATCGTGGAGGAGATGTCGCTCACCACGGTGAAGGTGCGCAATTTCGACAACACCATCGTCACCATCTCGCCAGCCACGCTTGTCAACGGCAGTTTCCAGAATTGGATTGGTATGCAGAAGAGTGGGGGACGAAGGGTACAGCGCAAGGTGTATTTCGACTTCCGCAGCATCCGCTTGGTGGATGAGGAATTGAGGGCTCGCCTATTGGAGAAGCACTTCGCCACAGAGGATTCGTTCAAGCCGAAGGAGAGTTTGCAGAAAATGCTGGCAAAGGCTGAGGTGGGAAATGAGCATCAGACAGAAATGGAGAAAGATCAGAATGCTGGGCTAGGAAATGCTAGGCAGCATGAACATCAGGTTTTGGCTGATTTGAGAAATCCTGTTGCCTTGGCTCCAACCAATCTCCAGCTCTATCGCAAATACATGGAGAAGTATCTGCGTGAGCGCCCAGAGGTGAATACAGAAATGACCTTGATGGTGCGCCAGTTGGAGGCAACGCAGTGCGGACTTCCGATGGAGTTCTATTTCTTCGTGAAGGATAAGGTTTGGGTGAATTACGAGCATATCCTGGCAGAGATTATGGAACATGCTTATGCGCTGAGTGCTGAGTTCGGCTTGAAGATTTATCAGCAGTACCCGGAACAATAAAAACTTCCCTTCAATAACTTCCTCAAAGTATAAAGCTTGAATAAAAGATGTCTTTTTCCAATCAAATCATTTCTTGGTTTCGTGAGAATGGCAGGGCATTGCCTTGGCGTGAGACTCGTGATCCTTATGCCATCTGGCTCAGTGAGATTATCTTGCAGCAGACGCGTATTGTTCAGGGCTTGGAATATTGGGAGCGATTCATGGCTCAATATCCTACGGTCGAGGCGTTGGCGGCGGCAAGTGAGGATGACGTGCTAAAGCTTTGGCAGGGCTTGGGCTACTATTCTCGTGCTCGCAATCTCCATGCGGCAGCCAAGCAAATCGTGGAGATGGGCAAGTTCCCTGATACGTTGGAGGGCATCAAGTCGCTGAAGGGAGTGGGCGATTACACGGCGGCAGCCATCGGCTCCTTCGCCTTCGACATTCCTGCGGCGGTCGTGGATGGAAACGTATATCGTGTGCTTTCGAGATATTTCGGCATAGATACGCCCATCAACTCGACCCAAGGGAAAAAGGAATTCGCTGCTTTGGCGCAATCATTGATTCCTGGAGGAGATTCGCTTGACGCTTTCGCTTCTCTAGGCTCAATCTCTTCTCTAGATTCAATTTCTCCTCTAGATTCATCCGCTTCTTTAAAAGCATCTGTCTCTTCTTCGGAGAAAATTCTTCCGAATGGATTTGAAATGGAGCTGTCTCCCATTTCAGCCTATAATCAAGGAATGATGGATTTCGGTGCCATTCAATGCACACCGCAATCGCCCAAGTGCTTGCTCTGTCCGCTAGCCGAGACTTGCGAGGCATTGCGAAATGACCGAGTAGCTGAGTTGCCCGTGAAAGAGAAAAAGTTGAAGGTGCAAACTCGCCGCCTCACCTATATATATATAAGGTGTCAAGAGGAGACATCGGCGAATGGCGAACAAGCGGAACCTATGATCGCCATCCATCGCCGTGGCAAGGGAGATATTTGGCAGGGACTGTGGGAGCCATACAATGCTTCCGACTTCAAGAAAACTTCTATTGAGTATCACGAAGATATCGAAAAGATGTTTCATCTCCCAACCGCCTCATTGAATTATGGCATCACCCGAATAGCAAAAGATGTGAAGCATGTCTTGACACATCGCATCCTTCTCGCCGATTTCTATCTCTTGGAAACGGATGGACGATTCCCCTTGCCTGCTGATTATATCTGGATAAAGGAATCGGAGTTAGACCAATATGGCATTCCGAGACTCATAGAGATTCTCTTGGAGAAACTCCATCGGTGGAAAAGTGAATGGGAATCATAAAAAATAAGCAAAATAAGAAACGTCATCTTCGAGTTCCTTATTTTGCTTATTCTATTTATAAGTTATAGCCAATAGCTTATTTGGTTGATTTCTTGCCATAAGACTGATGGCTTTAACTTCTATCATTGCAAAAGTTCTACCCCTTAGTAGTTCTGAGCCTCAATCTGGAAGTAGCTCTGTGGGTGGTTGCAAACTGGGCAAACCTCAGGAGCCTGCTTTCCTACGCAGATGTGACCACAGTTGGCGCACTGCCAGATGCAATCGCCGTCACGAGAGAAGACGAGCTTGTCCTGTACGTTCTTCAAGAGCTTGCGATAACGCTCCTCGTGGTGCTTCTCGATCTCAGCTACCATCTCAAACTTGATGGCGATCTCCTCGAAACCTTCCTCATGAGCTTCCTTCGCCATGCGAGGGTACATCTCTGTCCACTCATCGTGCTCGCCCTCGGCAGCAGCCTGCAAGTTCTTCTCTGTGTCCTGGATGGCACCGCCCTCCAAGTACTTGAACCATATCTTGGCGTGCTCCTTCTCGTTGGCAGCTGTTTCCTCGAAGATGTTGGCTATCTGAACATAACCATCCTTCTTGGCCTTGGATGCGAAGTATGTATATTTATTACGAGCTTGAGACTCACCTGCGAAAGCCTCTTGCAAATTCTTCTCTGTTTTTGTACCTTTCAATTCTTTCATAATGTATCTGTATTAAAATTAATAAATACTTGGTTTTAAAACACATTGCAAAGATATTGTAATTTTTCCAAACCTGCAAGCCTTTTCCTATAAATCTTTCTTTCTTTATAGGTTTTTAACAAAAAACGTCGTCTTTCGAGAGATTTGCCAAGGGATGATGCGCCTATTTGACAAGGCACCGATTCACCGGGATGCAGTGGGAATCCTTGATTTCTCCTATCACGATGATGCTGTGAAGGCTACCGATGCAGTCGATGTTGCCCAGGGTGTTGAGCATGAAGTCTTGGTAGTCCTTCATGTCGTGGGCATACACCTTGATTTGGAAATCGTAATCGCCAGTGGTGTTGTAGCATTCCGTGATTTGGTCTATCTTTTGCACGGTGTCCATAAACTGCTGTATCAGGTCGTGGGTGTGCTGCTTCAGTCGGATGTTGCAGAGCACAATGACGTTGTGACCCAACTTGTGATGATCTACCACGGCTGAATATCTAGTAATGTATCCCTCTCGCTCCAATCGTTTCTGTCGTTCGAAGGTGGGTGAGGGGGATAAGTGTACTCTGGCGGCTAGTTCCTTCACCGTCATATTGGAATTTTGCTGCAAAAGTCGCAGTATCTTGATGTCGATTTCATCGAGTGTCTCTTGTGTTGCCATTGTTATGAGGAGTTAAGAAGTTAAGGAGTCAAAGGAAGTTAAGACGTATGCTTCTTTCCTTATGCTCTTCTAAATGTTTTATGAAAACGAAATTTTGCAGAATATTATTCTGTAAAAATCGCAATTCTGCTGCAAAGTTAGCATATTTTTCTGAATTACAAAGAATATTTGGCGGATAAAATTCTTCTTCTTATCTTTGCACTCGCAAATCCGGATGCCGCAAGTCCTTGGTTTCTGATGACAAGGCTTGCAATGTTGAATATAATAACATTTTTAAAAGAAGAAGATTATGAGTAACATATCAAACGAGCATTTTGAGGCTGTGGGCAGCTACTTGCGCCCTGCCGAGTTGAAGGAAGCAAGAGTGAAGTTTGCTGAGGGACAGATTTCTGCCACCGACTTGCGTAGCATCGAGGATAGACTGATTGCCGATGTCATCAAGCAGCAGAAGGAGCACGGTTTGCCTTATATCACGGATGGTGAGTTCCGTCGCAGTTATTGGCACCTTGACTTCATGTGGGGATTCGGTGGCGTGGAGCACATCGAGTTGGAACATGGCTATCAGTTTCATGGCGAGGAGACCACCAAGGGCTCTTTGAAGTTGACAGGCAAGATTACGGGCGATAACCATCCTTTCATCAAGGACTTCCTCTTCGTCAAGCAGTTTGAGGAGGAGGGCGTTGAGGCGAAGCAGACCATTCCGGCTCCAGCCCAGTTCCTCTCAGAGTTGTTCCGTGGCAACAATTCGAAGAATACCCGTGAGTTCTATCCTAACACCGAGGAGTTGATCAAGGACATCGCCCAGGCTTATCGCACCTTCTTCCAGGAGATTTATGCAGCAGGTTGTCGCACCGTGCAACTCGACGACTGTACTTGGGGCATGATCGTGGATGATGACTATTGGAAGTCGATGTTGGGCAATGGCTTCACATTGGAGCATGAGGCGTTGCAATATCTCAAGGTGAACAACCTCGCCATCGAGGGCAAGCCTGAGGGATTGACCATCAACACCCATGTATGTCGTGGCAACTATCATTCTTGCTATGCCGCCAAGGGTGCTTACGACCCAGTGGCTCCTTATCTCTTTGCCCATGAGAACGTGGATACCTTCTATCTGGAGTTTGACGATGAGCGTTCGGGCAGTTTCGAGCCTTTGAAGTATGTGTCTGATAACAAGAAGGTGGTGCTCGGTTTGGTTACCAGCAAGTCGCCAGTCTTGGAGGACAAGGCTACGGTCATCGCTCGCATCCACGAGGCTGCCCAGTATGTACCTTTGGAGCGTCTGAGTCTCAGCCCTCAGTGCGGCTTCGCCTCTTGCGAGATAGGCAACAAGTTGACGGAGGCAGAGCAATGGGCTAAGCTCGACTTGATCAGAGAGATAGCCGAGGAGGTTTGGGGATAAGCGAAGGCTTATCTCCTTTATCCGTAAAATAGTTACGTTTTCCCCTTTTATAGTTAAGTGCCATTTAATATATTTGTTGTATTTTTGCGCCAACTGTTAATACACAATATTATTATATGAACAGAAAAATCATGCATAAAATCGTAATGATGGCAGTTGGTGAAGTCGTTGCAGCTCTGCGACCAGAAGCCTTTGAATCCAGCCAACAAGTTGAATAATTATATAGAGTAGCACTGGTGAGAAGACATAAAATCACATATTTCTCCATTTTAAACAACTTTGTTTTAAACAACCTTGTTTAAAACGGATTTTTTTATTAACTTTGCAGTCGTTAAGCATATTGAGAACATATAAGCAAAGTAAGAATATGGCAAAGAATATGGAAGCTCCTTTTGTTTTTGGTGTTCGAGTGGAAGGTGATGCTTTCACCGACCGAAGAGAAGAAACCGAACGATTGAAGGCTAACTTTACCTATGGGGTGAATACTATCTTGATTTCACCTCGTCGTATGGGGAAGACTTCATTGGTGGATAAGGTATGCTCATTAGTGGAGGGCGATGACATAAAAATAGCGCGTATAGATGCTTTTGGTTGTCGCTCGGAGAATGATTTCATCAATGCTTTTGCCACGGCTGTCGTTAGGGCGACTTCCAACGACTTTTCTTTGTCTTTGGAGTATAATGCAAGTAACCAGACCACTGAGGAGGTGTTGAAACTTCCAGAAGTCATAGCCCAATCCAAAGGCTATCGTATTGTGGTGTGTATAGATGAGTTTCAGCAGATAGGTGATTTTCCCGATTCCTTGACTTTCCAAAAGAAGCTTCGTGGCATTTGGCAGTTGCAGAGCCATGTGTCTTATTGCCTGTATGGTAGCAAGAAGCACATGATGGAGCAGATGTTTCAAAACCAAAGCTATCCATTCTATCGCTTTGGTGATTTCTTCTATCTCAACAAGATTGGCGAAGAGGACTGGGTGGAGTATATCTGCCAAAGATTTGAGGCGACAGGAAAGCATATTTCAGAGAACCTGGCACGTGAGATATGCTTGGTTACTGATAGATATTCCTCTTATGTTCAACAGCTGGCATGGTTCGTTTGGTTGCGTACGGCAGATGCTACTCCGGCTACATCCAAAGATGTGCAGTATGGCATCGACCGATTATTGGATGCTTGCGAGCCTTTGTTTATCCAACAGACGGAAGACCTTTCTGCCTATCAGATGAATTTCCTCCATGCCTTGGTGAATGGAGTACACACTGGTTTTACGCAGAGTGCGATATTGGCTAATTATCGCCTTGGTACCGCTGCCAATATCACCAGATTGAAAAAAGCATTGATAGAGAAGGACTTGGTGATGATCACAGCCCCCAAGTATCTGGAGATGAGCGACCCAATATTGGCATTGTGGCTCAAAAAGAGAGTGTGGAAAGAGTAAACCCTCTTCTAGGCACTCTTCTGCATGTCCTTATCCACCATGGCACATACACAACTGTCTGACCATACGTTCTCAGCCGTCTCTATCATATCGATGATGGTATAGATAGGCAGGATGATGCCCATGATGCCGATAGGAGCGTTCATGCCCGACATCAGGGAGAGGGTCAGAAAATAGCAACCCATTGGGACACCGGCATTGCCCACTGCTGACAGGACGGAGATGAAAAGCCAAAGTATCATGGTAGATAATGACAGCTGAATGCCTCCGTTTTGCATCAAGAATAGGGAGGTGACGAGGATGAATGCTGCACATCCATTCATGTTGATGGTGGTGCAGATAGGCAATACGAATCGAGAAACCTTGTTGGATACGCCCATCCTCGTTTCCGCTGTGTTCATGGTGACTGGCAGAGTGGCTGCGGAACTCTTCGTGAAGAGTGCCATCAATACAGCCGGCATCATCTTGCTCAGTGTACGCACAGGATTGATGCCCCTTGCCAATAGGAACAGAGGCAAGACGATGAAGAACTGGATGACATTGCCACCCAAGATGATGGCAACATACTTGCCCAATGAATCCATCACGATTCCTGCTGAGAATTGTGCCGAAAGTTGGGCGGCGAAAGCCACGATACCTAAAGGCAATGCCCATATCAAACCTCTAATCAGCATGAAAAGCAAGTCTTGTAATCCCAACAGCCCCTTCACGACTACCTCTTTCTTGTTGCTCTGTGGCATCTTGGCCAAGGCGATACCAGCTGCGGCTGCCAAGAGCAAGATGGAGAGCACGTTACCCTCGGCAAATGGTTTGATGATATTGTTGGGGATGACACCCAAGATATGGTCATAATAGGAAGTTTGTTCCAAGTTTTGAGGCAGTTCGGATGTGCCACTCAGCACCATGTCGGTAGGCAGATTGCCAGGAGCCACGATGTTGTAGAGCACCAGTCCTACGGCTGCTGCAGCTATTGTAGTGAGCAGGGTATAGACGATGGCGTGGCGGAAAATCTTGCCTGTGTCAGCTTGGTTGCCCAGTGAAGACAAGGTGGTTGTTACTGCCAAGGCGATGGTTGGTACCGCCAAAAGTTGGAACAATCGGGTATAGACTGTTGCCACGAAGTTCATCATCCCATTCAGCACTTCGATGCCCAGTGCACCCAAGATAGCACCCAATATCAGAGCCCCAATCCACAGAGCCAACTGCTTGGTTTGCTTATTCTTACCTTGTTTCTTGTCTTGTATTTCCATTGTTTTTTCCATTACCTTTTCCATTGTCATACTACCTTTTGTTCATTATATTCGATTTGTGCCGGCAAAGGTACTCTTTTTCTCATAAATAGGTAATCGCATAAATGTGGTATTTCTCCAATTGTTTCAAAATAATTCCTTCAGATGACTGCTGGAAATATGGAGTAAATCCTTCGGCTGACTGCTGGAAATATGGGATAATTCCTTCGGCTGACTGCTGGAAATATGGGATAATTCCTTCGGCTTGACTGCTATTATCGCCAAAAAGCGCATAAGTCATGAGGCTTATGCGCTTTCTATAACTAATAACTAAAAAGTGCTACTTGGCAACTTTTTATTCTTTCAGACTACTTATCATGCAATGACATTAGTCGAATTCTTTTGGATTATCACTTCCTGAGGAGGTGCTCCCACTATCGGTGCTTGAACCTGAGGAAGAACTGCCACCGCTAGGAGTGGTAGGTGTGGTAGTGCTGCCAGAGCCACTGTTGCCAGAACCACCGCTGCTTGTGTTGTCCTTCTTGGCCTCGGAAGATCCATCTTCAAGGATGATTCCGTTGGCACCTTCCGCTACGCTTCCGTCAGTCTTCACGTCGCCGATGTAGATGGTGTCGCTCACGGCATTGGTCTCCACCGCAGCGAAGGCGATGTAGCAAGAGAGCTTGTCGTTCTTCCAGGAGGCTGGGATGTCTAGTGTGGTATTGCCATCCACGCGACTGGCTTTTTCCAAAGAGTAGATAGCCTTGCACTTGGAGAAGTTGTAAACCATAGGCATTGCAAAGTCATTCATGTTGGCTGATTGCTCATCAGAGTTGTCTGTCCAAGTGAATGTTGCCACATTGTTCTTGATGGAGGCTGCATAAATCTCCACCCCCTCAAGGCTTCCCTCGCTAAGAACCAACTTGCTTGGGTCGAATCCCAATGATGGATACTTGCCAGCAATGCAAAGTTTTACGTTTTTGCTGGTGGCTACATTGTATGGGGTAGCCGTGTCTGTGTTGCCACGATAGCCTACACGTAGATAAGGTGTGATACCTTTTAGCAACTTTTGTGTTATGGCAAACTTTGCACGTTGTGCCAACTGACTTTCAGTTCTTGCGTCTTTCTTTGAAGCAGCCAGACCACGCATGTAACCTTGTCCTTTACGGATGCTTCCTACTACAGTACCGACCTTTCCGGAGAATGGTCCCAAGATTCCTTGATAAATCTTTCCCATAATAATTTTAATTAAAATGTTCTACAATAAAAATATTTTACACTTGTGATATAAAATCAAAGTCAAACAAGCTCCGAATCAACACCGAATGAACACCGAATGAGGTCCGAATGAGTAACACACCGAATCCGTACGCTAAACGGAGGTTATTACTTGTGACTTTTTCTTTAATCTCACGCTGCAAAATTACGATATTCTCTTGAATGCACCAAAGGATTTTTCAAAGCCTTAGTAAGCCATTTTTCAAATGTTAAATCCTTCTCTTTCATCTTAAAAGCAATTTTTTTCAAACTAGTTTTTTATCGAAAATTTGAAAAATAGAGAAAAATCAAAGTTACGTATGATGAGAAATTTGAAAAAACGAAAATCAAACTTTGAAAAATGAACTTTGCTAAATATTGAAGTTTGAAAAAATGAAAAGTGATGAGGCTCAAACTTTGAAAAAATGAAAACGATGGGATTTTGAAAGAATTCAAACTAAAAAAGGCCAACCTCGAAAGGTCAGCCTTCTATGTAAAAATTTGAAATCATTAGCAAAATACAGAAGCATAGCCAAGATTTAACATTTCAGTTGCTCTATTTCCTTCAATGAATGCTCTGATGTTTCGTTTCATGCTGTCAAGACCTAGCTTTGCCTTCTTCCATTTCTCCTGACTAGCTAAGTCTGACATATTTGCCAACTTATACTCCTTACCTTTCTCTGTAGATAGGGCGGATGGCTTAGGAAAGCCAATGTCGCCATGGTAGTTTTGCTTGAGATAGGCAACAAAAGTTTCCATAGCACCATCATATCCCAATTGTTCTTTAAGGGCAATGATGGCTTTTGTGTTGAATTGACGCTTGTCAGAATCACGTTGTTGTCGAGTTTTAAGATTTAGGCTATCCAAAGCCATGGCGGTATTCTTAGCTGTTTGTTCCATATTGGGATTGTCGGGGAACAAAATGATGCCTTCACTTCTGGCTTTTGCCTTTTCTTTTAGGTGCAGTAAGAACTTCACTGCCATCACGTGTCTTGTAAACTCAAGGTTGTTCATCTTGTGGAAGTATTTCACAAGAAACAGAGGAAAGTTGTTGTTGCATTCCTTCGCTCTTTTTATATCCTCATCCGTTGGGTGCACAGACTCTAGCGTATCAATGGTGGCTTGTATGGTTTCCCATGCATTTTCGAAACATTCGTTGTAGATGAATTCCAATTCCTTGATGTCGCCCATGAGATTTTTCTCTTCTTGCATGAGGCTTTGGCACATCATCAGACTGGCGAGTACCAGTTGGTAGAATCTTTCAACTTCCTCACAAAGCATGTTAGCACATTGGCTGTACGTGAGCGCAATTTTTCTATTTACCACCATGCCTTGTCCGATAGAAAATCTACAAGGCAAAGAATTTACGTAAGCTTCTTTCTCGGAATTATCAGATACCTGTACTAGATGCTCTTCGGAAAGGTCTTGTGAGAACTGCTCCTTGAAGTTTCCAAAGGTTGTTTTAGTAATTTCTACCGCAGCCTTGAGTTGCTCGAAGCGATGGGTTATATTTGCCAATCGGTCTTGCTTAATTTCCGCAGCAAAAAAACTGTTATAGGTTTGCGAAAGGTCAAGCAGCAACATATAATGTTTGCTCAACTTCGCCAAATTTTCTTGTACGTCAAATGCCATGTACAAGATTTGCATTTTGCTAAACTTATTGTATCTAAGTTTGCTTGCCAGAGTTTCACCTTTATAGTTGGCTATCCAGGTAATCACATCAAGGATTCCTGCCTCTGAATCATTCAATTTTGTTTTAAGTTTTTCCCTAAACATCTCTATATTTTAATGTTATACAATTGATAGTCTGTAACGACAGAACTATCTTAATCATCTTTTACAATACTCTCTCATACATATTTTATATAATTGAGATTATCTTGTTTTCGTCCGCATACTCGATACATTTGGAAAACAGAAGCAAAGTTACAAAAATATTACGAGTGTAGCAATAGAAGGTGTGTTTTTTCTTTTGTTAAATATAGTCAAATGGCTGATAACTAATATGTTATGTTTTGATTGGTATGTCGTTCTAAATCTCTTTTAAGATTTTTTTGAGCAAATGTTTGGCGTTCTCGATGAAAAAGAGTAAATTTGCGGTCGAAATATAATGATATATGAGAACAGTTCAAGATTACATATCCGTGATTAGAGCGAATGGTTCCAAGATTACAAGTGAGTTTGGAATCAAGACTTTGCGCATATTTGGTTCTGTGTCAAGAAATGAGCAAACGGAGAAGAGTGATTTGGATGTTTGTGTGGAAACGGAAACCCCTAATCCTTTTCTTTTGGCTGATTTCAAGGAGTACTTGCAGAATCTCTTCAAGTGCTCTGTGGATGTGGTGCGTTTCCACAAGAATATGAACCCATTTTTCAAGTCAAGAATAGAACGAGATGGAATCTATGCAATCTAGAAAATAAACTTCAACTACTGAATAAGATGAAGGGTGAATTGAAGTAGATAATATGGTATTTTATGAATGATATAGAGCTTGATGATTTTCTGAAAAAGATAGAGACTGGTCTCCAAGAATCTCGTAAGCAGTTGCTCAATGAGTATGCACTGCGTAACGATTCTTTAGTGGTAGGAGATGACTATGGAAATGTATTGGAAGTTCCTGCCAAGGAAATATTGTCAAAACATCCTGAGTTAGTGCAGCAATAGTATGGAATATATCGACTTTACACAGAAAAGAATCGAACTTCATGAGGAGATGGAGAATGCCATCAGAAGTTTGATGAAGGACAAGGGCATTTGGGAGATAGATCTCACGGAAGATGAGTGCTGGCAACCTTTCGATATACAGGATACGATGGTGGCTTGTACGATAGACTCGGTATATGATGCCGTTTATGAGAGATTGAATAAAAAATAGGAACAGTATTTTTGATAAGAAAGCATCCTCATTGTTGCGATATTCGTGGCAATGAGGATGTTTTTGTGTAATGTCTTGTTGAATTTTTTTCATTAAAGTTCTAATTAACAATAAAAGATAGAGCCTAATCATTGTATTTTGAGAAAAAATGCTTATCTTTGTACTTTGTAAAAATGGTAGAAGTATGGCAAACAAACAACTAAATCGTATAAAAGTGGTTCTTGCGGATAAGCAACGAACCAATAAATGGTTGGCGGAGCAATTGGGCAAAGACAAAACCACCATATCAAAATGGTGTACTAATTCCAGTCAACCAGACTTAGAAAGTCTGATGAAAACTGCAAAACTCTTGGGAGTAGAGATTACAGAACTTCTGAGGGATGATATTGACTAAAGAAAGAGTGTAAACAATGAAGAAAGAAGAAATACAATTATTATTCTCACAATTTGAGCAAGTTTCTTGTACTCTTAATGATGTAGAATGTTGGAGCGCAAGAGATTTATGCACACTTTTGGGATATAAGCTTTGGCAGAATTTTACAAAAGTAATAGATAAAGCTAAAGAAGCCTGTGCTAACGTAGGTCAGCATGTTGAAGACCATTTTATTGGCGTCAATAAAATGGTAGTGATAGGCTCTGGTGCTGAGCGTCAAGTAGATGACATCATGCTTACACGCTATGCTTGCTATCTTGTAGCACAAAATGGCGACCCACGCAAACCGCAAATTGCGTTTGCGCAGACTTATTTTGCGGTGCAGACACGTAGGGCTGAACTTATAGAGAAGCGTATCTTGGAAGTTGAGCGTGTCGAGGCACGAACAAAATTGCAGGAGACAGAACGCAAACTGTCTGGCATCCTGTATGAGCGTGGCATCAACGACAAGAGTTTTGCGGTCATTCGTTCCAAGGGCGACCAAGCCTTGTTCCGACTCAATACTTCCATGTTGAAAAGGCGTATGGACATCCCCGAAAAGCGTCCTTTAGCCGATTTCTTGCCAACTATCAGCATTAAGGCGAAAGACTTTGCTGCAGAAATGACAAGTGTGAATGTCCAAGCTAAGGATTTGCACGGTGAGCCACAGATAAGCCACGAACATATTGCAAATAATGCTGCCGTTCGAGATATGCTTGTACAACGAGGCATCGTTCCCGAAAACTTGCCTGCAGCAGAGGACATTAAGAAAGTTGGGCGAAGATTGGCGAGTGAAGAGAAAAAAGTTTTGGACAACAAGAAGAAAAAATAAAAATGGAACAGAATAAGATAGAAATGCTCATGGAGTAAGCAAACAAGATAGTAGACGTTCTAAACGTTCTTCGCACACAGTTTGGTGAAGATTTTGAAGATGAAATTGACTATTTGAAAATAGTTAAGAAAGAGTTGGAAAAATTATCGACTAAATAAATATGGTAAAGAAAAAATACAATATAGTAGATTTATTTTGTGGATGTGGCGGTATTTCTGAAGGTTTTAGAAGTACAGGAAAAGTCAATATCATAGGTGCTATTGATTTCGATAAAGCTGCGTGTGAAACATATAAATACAATTTTAAAAATGCGAATGTTATCTGTGGGGATATTAATAATATTAGTGTTGAATCATGTAAGCGGCTCCGCGTTTATACCATTGTATTATAAAAAAAAGCAGTAACAGCATATTTTAAATTGGCTGCTACTGCTTTTTCCATCTGTCAGGAAGCAAGTCTCTGTATTTTTCCAATGGAGTATTTGGTTGCCATTCTACGGTCTTTTCTATGACGTCGCTAATGTATTCAAACAGATTGACTCCATTCTGCTTGCATGAGATGGCGATAGAATATAGGATAGCTCCCCGTCTTGCTCCTTCGTGCGAACCAAAGAATAACGAGTTTCTCCTCGACAGCGATATGTACCTCTGGATTCTCTCAATATAATTGTTGTCGAGAGCAG
>OIYR01000878.1_pt1 | contig 16119 bp, 15 predicted proteins | sample 1588221 | NCBI WGS metagenome assembly OIYR01 (sample SAMN03283292) | human gut metagenome | biome: human-associated habitat; material: feces | host: Homo sapiens | place: Peru | collected 2012 | reverse complement strand
CACATCGTCCTCTATAACCGCCGTTTGTCCGATGACAACGCCATTTGCGTGGTCGATGAAAATGCGCCTGCCAAGCTTTGCGCCCGGGTGTAAATCAACCCCCGTGAAAAACTGCGAAAGCCCGCTGATGATACGAGAAAGCCTTTTGCATTTGCGTTCGTGCAAAAAGTGCGCAAAGCGGTAATTTACCACAGCCCAAACGCCTGGGTAGTTAAAAAACAGCTCCAAAGCCGAGCGATACGCTGGGTCTTGCAACTTAGGCTGCGCAAAGTCCTCTTTTATAATGCTCCAAAAACTCATCACACATCCACACTTTTAAGATAGCCATTGTCATTTAAAAAAAGATAAAGTTCGCCTAAAATTTGCTTTTTTTGCTTTTCGTTGATGAGCTTTGAATTTGCGATTTTTTCGTTGAGTATGTCCATAATCTCACGCACATCATAGTCCAAATCGTCCAAAGTGTCTAAAATGCTTTGTGATTCTATAATGTCTTTTATCTCATAGCCCTTTTCATCGATATAAACGCTAGCTTCTGTTGGGTGCATAAAAAGATTGTGCTTCATTCCAAGCACTTCTTGATAAGCACCTACCAAGAAAAAGCCTAAAAAATAGTTTTCCTCGTCCAAGTCAATGTCGTGCAGTGTCAAAGGATTGTTTTTTGAGTAGCTTATTTCGCCATCGCTGTCGCAGGTTATGTCCCAAATACTCGCGCTTCTTGTGGGCTTTTTGTCTAAATGAGTAAGGGGCATTATGGGAAAGCCTTGTTGCAAGCCCCAAAAGTCTGGCATTGACTGAAAGAGTGAGAAATTCACAAGATAGCGTTCTTGCACTTCGTCTTGCAAGGCTAAAAAATCCGCCGAATTTTGCGTATCCCCAAGTAGCTTTGTCGCCTTTTTGATGAGCAAATGCACTAAAATTTCAGCATTTGAGCGGTCTTGCAAATCCACATAACCCAAATCAAAAAGCGTCAAAATGCTTTGCAAATGGTCGATACCATCGTGCATATATTCAAGTGCGTTTGAGCTTTTTATGCTCTTAAACAAGTCATAAAGCTCATCGATGAGCTTTGGGTTGCCCTTGTCTTTAAGGGCTAGCTTGCTTTCTGTGTATTCGTGCGAAAAAAGCTCCAAAACAGGCGCGACAAGCACGGCGTGATGAGCCGCGACAAAACGCCCACTTTCGATGAAAATGTCTGGTTCTATGTCCTTTTTTTGCTCGGCTATGCTTTTAAGCAAGAAAACCATATCGTTTGCATACTCGCTCAAAGTGTAGTTGCGGCTTTGCTCGTCTTTAAATTGTGAGTATTCTACCGCTAATCCTCCGCCTAAATTTATGGCTTTTAGGTTTTTTGCACCCATTTTGCGAAGCTCGGTGTAAATGTTGCCAGCCTCAGTCAAAGCCTTTTTAAGCGGATGAATTTCAGTGATTTGCGAACCAAGATGAAAGTGTATCATCGTAAAATTAGCCAGCAAATCATTCTTTTTGAGCAAATGCACGGCTTCGATGAGTTCGGTTGAAGTAAGCCCAAATTTTGAATTTATGCCCCCGCTTTTTGCCCAAATGCCAACGCCTGATGAGTGAAGCCTGACGCGTAGCCCTATGTTTGGCTTTGGTTTAAAGCGCGCCTTTGCCGTTTCTATAATGCTTTCAAGCTCGTTTAAGCCCTCAATGGTAAGCGTTATGTTGTGTCCCATTTCTTTTGCGATAAAGCCCATATTTATGAGTTCTCTGTCCTTAAAGCCATTGACTGTTATGGGCGCGTTGTCGTTGTTATAAGCCATAGCAAGCAGTAGTTCAGCCTTTGAGCCTGCTTCAAGCCCGTAGTTGTAATCCTTGCCAAAATTCACTAAATTTTTGACAAAGCCGGGGTATTGATTGACTTTGAGCGGATAAACGGCGTTAAAAGAGCCTTTATAATCAAATTCTTTTTTCGCGCGCTCAAATTTCGTGTAAATGCGCTGAATTTGCTTTTGTATGAGATGCGGAAAACGCAGCAACAAAGGACCCTTGTAGCCCTCATCTCGTAAAAATGCTACTATGTCGATGAGTGCGGGATTTTTGCCAAAATTTATGCAAATTTTGCCGTTTTTGATGATGAAATTATCACTGCCCCAAATGTCGATACCATAGTCTTTCATAGCTCATTCTCCAAATTTTTTATCTCAATTTGCCTTTCTTCTTTACTTTCTAAATCCTTGTAAAAAAGTTTGTTTTCCTTTGCCTCGTTTTCGCCCATACAAAGAAAGATTTTTGCCCCACTTAAATCAGCTAAATTCAGGTGCTTTGCGAGCTTTTTTGCCTCATAACTTAAATTTACCTTGTATTTTTGCCGTAAAATTTGCGCCACACCAAAAAGCCTTGTAACAAAAGCACTATCAAGCGCGCAAAGATAAACGCCACTTCGCTTTTGGCTTTGCTCTTTTTGCGCTAAAATCGCCATCAGCCGCTCTACGCCTATGGCAAACCCCACGCCAAAGCCCTCTTTACCGCCAAGATAAGAAATGAGCTTGTCATATCGCCCACCGCCAGCCACAGCGGCTTTTGCGCCGATTTCATCGCTTTCAAATTCAAAGGCGGTTTTAGAATAATAATCCAAGCCCCGCACCAGCTTGTCATCAAGCTCAAATTCCACACCATTTGCGCTTAAAAGCCCTTGCAAGCTTTTAAAGTCGCTTTGACACTCAGCGCACAAGCATTCTTTCAAGGCAGGCGCGCCTGCAAGCAAGCTCTGACAATGCTCGTTTTTACAATCAAGCATTCTTATGGGGTTAAGCTCTTTTCGCCTTTTGCAATCCTCGCAAAAATCGCTTTTTGCGCTTACAAATTCAAGGAATTTCGCACGAAATTCGGGCAGACATTTTTCACAGCCAAGTGAGTTGAGCTTTAATTTTGCCTTTATGTCAAGTTTTGCAAGGATTTGAGCAAGCATTAAAATCAGCGTAGCGTCCTCAAACACGCTTTTTACGCCAAAACTTTCAACGCCAAATTGATGAAACTCGCGCAAACGCCCTTTTTGCGGGCGCTCATAACGAAACATTGAGCCGTGATAAAACCAGCGTTTTACGCTTTGAGTTTTGTCAAATTTATGCTCGATATACGCACGCACGACACCAGCCGTTCCCTCAGGGCGCAAACATACGGAGTTTTCGCCCTTGTCGATAAATTCATACATTTCTTTGCCGACTATATCGCTACTTTCGCCCACACTTCTTTTAAAAAGCGTGGTGAATTCAAGGTGTGGCGTGGCTATGAATTCAAAGCCATAGTTTCGCGCCACGCTTTCACACGCATTTATAACGCGCTCATAAAGCCTTGCTTCAATGCTTAACAAATCTTTCATACCCTTTAAAGCACTAATCATCGATGAATTCCTTTATTTTTTGGTGCAAAAGTTCGATATTTTCACGCGCATTAAGCCTTAATACTTTTAAATTTATCTTTTTTTCAAGCATTTCTAGGCATTTTTCAAGCTCATTTTGCACACTCATAAAATAATCCGCCCCGCGCTTTTCTATCTTGTCAAGCCCCTTTTTTTCAAATCTTTCTTCAATCAACTCTTCATCAGCCCTTAAAAAAACGCACTTTTGCGGAAAAAATTCGCCCAAAGCAAAGGCATTTAAAGCAAAGAGCGTTTCAGTGTCAAAAGCATTGTTCGCATAAGCTATGCCTGAGATAAAACTTCTATCACAGATGATGAGTTTATCGGCATTTTCACGCAAAATTTGCTCAAAATGCTCGGCTCTATCGGCTAAAAAGAGCAAAATTTCAGCCCTTTTGCTGAATTTTTCGTTTTTTTTAAGCAAAAGTTCGCGCAAATGCACGCCTAGATTTGTCGCTCCCGGCTCAAAGCTAAACACAGCGTCTTTAAATTCACGCTTCAAAAGCTCTATTTGCGTGCTTTTGCCTACTCCGTCAATGCCCTCAAAGACTACATACATTTTTTATCTTTCATAAAGGGGATAATTTCCTTTGGCACGAGATTGCTCACATCGCCGTTGTGTTCGCTCACTGAGCGCACTATGGAGCTTGAAATAAAAGCATTTTCAAGGCTTGGCATTAAAAAAATCGTCTCAAACTCTTTCCACAGCGCATTATTTGCGTAGTTAAGTTGCAGCTCATACTCAAAATCACTCACCGCGCGAAGCCCACGAATCACAGTGTTTATGTTAAGCTCCCTTGCCAAATCCACCAGCAGAGTGTCAAAAGTGATGACTTCTACGCCTGAAAATGCCTTTGTAGCGATACTTGCTAGCTCTTTGCGCTTTGCTATGTCAAAATACGGGCGTTTTTGCTCGTTTTTAGCGATAGCCACCACCACTCTGTCAAAGAGCCGCAAAGCCCGCTTGATAACATCTAAATGCCCATTAGTGATAGGGTCAAAGGTCCCAGGATACAAACAAGTCATTTTCACTCCACTTACAAAAGCTTAATCATAGCAAAATTTAACTGAATTTTTAACTAAAATTCGCCAAATTAGCTTAAATTTAAAGTTAAAATTACAAAATTAACATAATTTTTTAAAAATTTGCCAAGTTTTATTCTCTATTTTTCTTGGTTAAAAGAAACATTGTATCATTGATTTGTTTATGAGTTTTAAAGCGGTAAGTTTTGAAATTGTGGTAAGTTATCTTAATGAAAAGGAGTAAAGATAATGCTAAAAGCCGAAAACAATCGTGGAGAAGTAAGAAAAGGAAAAAATCAACAATTCAAGTGGCATAGAAGTCAAATGAGCAAACGAGATATTGAAATTTTAGTTAAAGAATTTAATAAATTAGATAAGTCAAATATAACATTTGATACACACATAGTAAGCAAAACAAACATCAGCTTTAATGAAAATGACATTATAAAATTGCTTAATAAAAACATTACAAATTTGATTATAGAATACAACAAAACTTACTTACCCGAAGATAAAATTTGGGACAAAAGAATAGTTATACGAGACAATAAAACATTACAAACAGATAAAGGCAAACAAAATTTGTGTATAGTTTTGTCTTTGACAAACAATAAAATAATAACCGCATACTACAACCTACCAAATGATAAACACGAAACCATAAATATGAATAGATATTGCCCCTTTGATTTTAAATTTTAACTTTTTTGATTTTTTCTTATAGAGTTTATATAAAATTGATATTTGTTAGGAAAAGTATTAAATTTGCTCCCATTTTTGGTATAAATCGTGCGGGATTTCGAGCAAATCAAGCCACCTGCCGATGATGAAATTTTGCAAATCGCTTAAATTTTGCACCATTGCATAGCTCGCATACACGGGCGGAGCGATGATAGCGCCCATTTTGGAAAGTTTTGTCATTTGTTTGAGCGCGAGCGTGGAAAAGGGCATTTCGCGCACGCACAAAATGAGCTTTTTGCGCTCTTTTAACGCCACAGCTGCGCCCCTTGTGATGAGCGTGTCAGCAAAGCCGTGCTTTATCTTTGCCAAAGTGTTTAAAGAACAAGGCGCAATGATGGTAGCATTTATGCCAAATGAGCCACTCGCCACGCTTGCGGCTAGGTTTTCATCATTTAAAAACTGCGTTTTTTTTAGCTCAAATTTTTCTTTGCAAAGGGCTGTAAATTCATTATTTTCGTTTAAATTTTGCGCTTTAAATTTGCTTTTTTGCTTTTTTTCGTGTGAATTTTTGTCGCTAAAATCGCTTTTTTGGTTGTTAAAATTTGGGGTTGCAAGCTGTGAATTTCCAACCTGCCACGCTTTTTTTTCGCAAAAATTAAAATTTAAATTCTCCGCTAAAAAGCTCATTTTTGCGCCCTTACTTAAAATAGCAAAAATTTCATCATCTTGCGTAAATTTTTCCAAAGCATTAAGCAAGCAAAAGCCTAGCTCCACGCCACTTGCCCCGCTTAAACCGACTAAAATTTTCATCTTACACTCGCTTTTTTGTTAAATTTACGCCACAAATTCATTTAGCCCGCTCATTTGCCAAGTAAATTCAGCGCAAATGCTTGTTTCATTGCAAACTCACTTGATTTTTGCCGACAATTATGGCTTGCAAAACCTTGCCGTCTTTTGTTTTTACCCTTATCGTGTCGCCCTTGTTGCCAGCTTCAAGCGCGCTTACATCTACGCTCATCTTTACCTCGCCATCATCAAGCACGGCTTTCATTTTAGCGTCCTTTTTCACAAGATGATTTGCCTTAAACATATTTTTTTTCAAAATCGTGTTTTTCCGCACGCTCGTTCGCGCCACAAGGTCTAAATCATCGTCTTTTGAAAGCGCACCAGAAGGCACTTTATCAAAATCAAACAAGGCTAAGCGATAATTATTTGCACCTAAAATATCGCCTCTTGACAAGTCTTTGTTAGCTCGCAAAATTTCAAGTTTGGCTTTCATAAAATAGCGAAAAAAGACATTTTTTTTGAGATTATCGGGCGTTTTAAATTCAGCCCTTAAATACCCGCTTGCCTTGTCAAATTTACCCTCAGCCAAGCGGATAAACTCGAATTCATCGAAATTTTGAGGCAATGCAGCCGTGTGAATTTCTATATTTTTGATGATGATTTGAGGAAATTTGTTTTTAAATTCAGCAACAAGGGCGAATTTGATTTGCTCGATATTTGTCAAATTAGCCTGTGCGCTCGCACAAAACAAAAACAAAGCAAAAATTACTTTTTTAATCACCTTTCATCACCCTTTGCCATAGAAATTTTTGTAATGATACACAAAAATCCTTACAAAACAAAGCCAAAGCGGATTGTTTTGCCGAATTTTAAAAAGTTAAGGCAAAATTTAAGCAATTTTAAACAAAAAAACAGCAAGTTTTTGCTAACATTATGAGTTTTAAAGCAAGTTAAATTTAAGGCAAAAAATGAGCGAAGAGCAAAAATCATCGTATGACAAAAGCGTGGAAAGGCGTTATTACGCGCTATGTGAAGAGCGTGGGTATTTTGAAGTTGATGGCAACAAGAGCATTCAAAAAAAGGGCAAAAACTTTTGCATAATGATGCCACCGCCTAATGTAACGGGCGTTTTGCACATAGGACACGCGCTGACATTTACCCTGCAAGACATTATGACACGATACAAGAGAATGGACGGCTACCGCGTGCTTTATCAGCCCGGGCTTGACCACGCGGGCATCGCCACGCAAAATGTCGTGGAAAGGCAGCTTTTAGCGCAAGGAATTCACAAAGAAAGCTTGGGGCGGGCTGAATTTGTCAAAAAAGTGTGGGCGTGGAAAGAACAAAGCGGAGGCAAGATTACAGAGCAAATGCGCGCACTTGGTATCACGCCAGCGTGGAGCAGGCTGCGTTTTACTATGGATACGGGCTTGGCAAATGCGGTGAAAAAGGCGTTTGTGGATTTGTATGATAAAAAACTCATCTTTCGCGCTGATAAGATGATAAACTGGTGCACGCACGATGGGGCTTTGAGCGACATAGAAGTGCAGCACGAGGAAAATGCGGGCAAGCTTTATTATTTGCGTTATTTTTTAAAGGACAGCGATGAATTTGTGGTTGTGGCGACAACGCGCCCAGAGACTTATTTTGGGGACACAGCCGTGATGATAAATCCGCAAGATGAGCGATATAAGCATTTAATAGGCAAAAAAGTGCTTTTACCCCTTGTCAATAAAGAGTTAGCCATCATCGCTGATGAATATGTCGATATGAGCTTTGGCACGGGCGTTGTCAAAGTAACGCCCGCACACGACAGCAACGACTATGAAGTGGGCTTGCGGCACGATTTGGAATTTCTCACTATCTTTGATGAAAAGGGCATTTTAAACGAGCATTGCCTTGAATTTAAGGGACTTGAACGCCTTGAAGCGCGCGAAAAGATAGTGGCAAGGCTACAAGAAAAAGGCTATGTCGAAAAAATCGAGGATTACACAAATCAAGTAGGCTACTGCTACCGCTGCCACAATGTCGTAGAGCCTTATATCTCAAAGCAATGGTTTGTAAGCAAGGACATAGCGCGCGAGAGCATAAAAAAGGTAAATTCAGGGCAGATGAAGTTTTTCCCTAGCCACTGGATAAACTCATACAACGCTTGGATGCGGGATTTGCGGGACTGGTGCATTTCGCGCCAACTTTGGTGGGGACATCAAATTCCTGTTTATTATTGCGAATGCGGGGCTGAATTTGCAAGCGAAAATGAGCCTAGCAAATGCCCTAAATGCGGTGGGACAAGGTTTAGGCAAGATGAGGATGTGCTTGATACTTGGTTTAGCTCTGGGCTTTACGCTCACAGCACGCTGGGCTGGGGAAATGAAGGCTGGGGCAAGGACAAAGTGTGGTTTGAGAGCGATTTAAAGGACTTTTATCCAAATTCTTTGCTGATAACGGGCTTTGATATACTCTTTTTTTGGGTAGCTAGAATGCTTTTTCAAAGCACAAATGCCCTAAACAGCTTGCCTTTTAAAGAAGTGTATTTGCACGCGCTCGTAAAAGATGAGTTTGGAGAAAAGATGAGTAAATCAAAGGGCAATGTCATCGACCCTTTGCAAAGCATAAACGAATACAGCGCCGATATACTACGCTTTACGCTCAGCTTGCTGGCGGTGCAGGGGCGAGACATAAGGCTGAGTAATGATAAATTTTTGCAGGTGCGAAATTTCACAAACAAACTTTACAACGCCCATAAATACTTGCTTTTAAACGAAAAATCCTTTGCAAACCTTGATGAGATAGTCATTAAAAGCGAGCTGGGCAAGTATATGCTGAGTCGATTTAATGCCTGCATAAAAGGCGTGCATGAAAATTTAGCACAATACCGCTTTAATGACGCTGCAAACACGCTTTACCGCTTTTTTTGGGACGAGTTTTGCGACTGGGGCATAGAGCTTAGCAAGGCTGAAAAAGGCTCTGTCAAGGAACTTGGCAGCATTTTTAAAGAAGCCTTAAAGCTCTTAAACCCCTTTATGCCCTTTATCAGCGAGTTTTTATACCACGAGCTTAGCGGCACGACACTTGAAACAAGCGAGAGCATTATGGTGTCAGCTTACCCTGAATTTAGCGGGCAAGATAGCGAACTTGAAAGCTTTTTTGCGCTCATCATCGAATCCATAGTGGGCATTCGCCGTGCTAAAACCCTTGTGGAGCTAGGAAATATAAGGATTTCAAAGGCTTTCATCAAGCTCAATGACGAAAACAAGCGAGCAAAGCTTGAAAAATACACGCATTTCATCGCTAAACTTGCTAAAAGCGATGAGATAGGCTTTGTTAGCGAGAATTTAAGCAAGGCAAGTGCTGATATAAGCGAGAATTTAAAGGTATTTGTGCCGCTTGAAAGCGTGGATTTAAGCGGGGTTTTAAGCCGCCTTGAAAATCAAAAAATCAAGCTAGACAAAGAAAAATCCAAACTTGAAGCTATGCTAAACAACGCTAAATTTATGCAAAATGCTCCAAAAGAAGTCATCGAGCAAAACAAAACAGCCCTAAAAAGCCTTGTAGAGCAGTTTGCAAAGATAGACGAAGAGCTAAAAAACCTGAAAGGAGAGTGATGATAAAAATTCAGCATTTAAAGAAATACTACGGCAAGGAACTTGTCATCGATAATGTGAGCTTAAATGTCAAAAAAGGCGAGATTTTTGCCATAGTAGGACACAGCGGAGCTGGTAAATCCACACTTTTGCGTTGTATAAATGCTTTGGAAAGCTATCAAAATGGTAGTTTGAAAGTTTTTGATGAAGAAATTTCGCAAATTGCTCAAAACGCTAAAAAATTAAGAGAGCTACGCAAAAACATAGGTATGATTTTTCAGCACTTTGCGCTGATGAGTCGCAAAAATGCCTTTGAAAATGTGGCTATGCCCTTGCAAATTCACGGCTTTGACAAAAATGAGATAAAGTCCCGTGTGAGTGAGCTTTTAGAGCTTGTAGGGCTTGCAGGCAAAGCAAAGGCGTATCCAAACGAGCTTAGTGGCGGACAAAAGCAAAGAGTAGCCATAGCTAGGGCGTTAGCACTGCACCCAAAGGTGCTTTTGAGCGATGAAGCCACCTCCGCACTTGACCCAAACACCACAAAAAACATACTTGAACTCATCTCACAAATCAACAAAGAGCTTGGCATAAGCGTTGTGCTGGTTACGCACGAAATGGAAGTCGTCAAAGAAATCGCCCAAAGGGCTGTGCTGCTTGAACGCGGCAAAATCATCGGTAGCGGGCAAATCCACGAGCTTTTTTTAAAGCCAAACGAAAAAATGCGTGAATTTTTGGGCGAAAACGAGCTTTCAAGTGTGCTGCCAAAGGACGGCGTGAATGTCAAGCTTTATTTTCCAAAAGAAGTGGCGCAAAAACACATCATCACACAGATGGCAAGGGAGTTAAATATCGATTTTAGCATAGTTTGGGGCAAGATAGAAAAGCTAAACGGCGTTGCATTAGGCAATCTTGTCATAAATATAGCCCAAAAAGATAAGGAAAAAGTGCTTGACTTTATCGACAAAAACGGCGTTTTGTGGGAGCTGGCAAAGTAAATTTTGGTGTGAATTTTTTGAATTTTGGGCGAAAATTTGGCACAAATTTTATTTTGATTTTAGCAAAGGCGTGAATTTTTAGGTAAATGTTTTAAAAATTCACAAATTTTTCAAAAATTTTTCTCAAAATTTGATAAAAATTCAGCTTAAAAAGGTTATAATCTACAAATCAATTTTAAAGAATTTAAAAAGGGTAAATTTTGAAAGCAAATTATGCTAATGCTTTATGTCATTGTAATGCAACGCCTTTAAATAAATCGAAAATGGAGCAGTGTTTGGGTGGGGGACTTCTCTCTCTCTCTCTCTCTCTCTCTCGTTGCTCGCACTTGTGGCACGCCTTTGCGTTAATTTTACAAGGCTTTTCACACACTCAATTTTTAAAGCAAAAATTCAAATTTTTCACTCAAAATTCAAGTCATTTCACAGATTTAATTCATTTTATAAATTCAAAACATTTTATAAACTCAACTCATTTCATAAAATTATCTCAAAATTTAAGCCATACACAAGGCTTTTTCATACCTTTACCCCAAATTTTCGCTCAGTTTTTACTGATAAATTCAATACAAAAGGAGAAGCAATGGCTTTCACAAACGAATAGCAAAGGTATATAAAGCTTATCGCCCTTGATAGAGTGTTTAGCTCGTATGCAAATGTCGCCGAAGCTTTGGGAAATAGAGCTTTGGAAAAACAAATTCAAGCCGAATACAGTAAAAAAGGCGGTATCAAAGAATGGCTTGCCGATGAACTCTTTGGCAAAGATGACAAAGACAAATTCAGCAAGCTTGAAAGACTTGAAAACGACAAGGAGCTAGAAAAGGAGAAAGAAAAAATAGACAACATTTTTTCTAATCAATACAGCTCAAATACCGAGCGTAAAAACGGCTTTGGCTCGTTTAAGGCGTTTTACAATCATCTTTTTTCAAACGGCAAAGCAAAGTGCTATTATTGCGGCACTACGCAAGATGAGCTTAATCATCTTTTTGGCAAAAAGTTGATTGAATCAAGCAAATTCACCGCCACGCTTCACATAGAGCAAAAACGCGCAAAGCAAGGCTACGCACCGCAAAACTGCGTGCTTGCCTGCTCACTTTGCAACAACGCAAAAAGCGATATGATAAGTGCGGAGAATTTTAAAGGCTATTTTGGAGAGTCTATACGAAAATTCATTAGCGATTTGCTTAACGGCAAAATCACAAATTAAATTTGAAAGGATAAAAGATGAGTGAAACAAAACAAAATCAACAAAAAGTGGTGCTTGTGCCACTAAAATCAGCTATGGTTGGCTTTTGCTCGCCTTTTTGGGCTTGGGCTGGTTTGGCATAGATAGGTTTTATAAGGGCGACATTATGCTAGGGCTTTTTAAGCTCTTTTGTCCGATTTTAGCCTTGATAGCTTGGGGAGTTGGTTATACAACCGCCGCACTTGTGATAATCGCTATCGGGTGCTTTTTTGGTTTTTGGACTGGATACTTGTGCCACTTGGCATATCTAGGGACAATGCTAAAAAACTCGCACAGGCGAACGGCACAAAGTAAATACAAAGCGGTTGTAAGTTGGTTTCTTAGGCAACTTGGATAATTTCGCCCTTGCATAAAGGGCGAATTCTTAATGAACGGATAAAAGATGAAAATCAACTTAAAAGTCGTGTCTATGACACTTAAATTTGCCCTTTTGGGCGTGATGGCGTTTGCTTATGTGGCGTGTGGCGAAAGCAAAACAAAGATGAGTAAGCAAATGGACGAGTGGTATGAAGAGGGGTTGGAAGAGTTTGTCAAAGACGAATACTTGATAAAGCCTGACAACAACGCTTCAAGCAGAGAAATCTTTGACTACAATATTGCAGTTTTAAATTTCAAAATCGCCTTTTACTCTTGTGTGCCTTTTGATATAGATAAAGATAAAATCGAAACGATTGATTTGGTTTCTGGTGAGTGTGAGTTTATGGCATTAAACCCAGCAAGGGAACTATACCAGCAGTGCAAAGAGCAAAATGGTCAAGTAGATGAAGAAAATGAAAATTTTCAAAAATGTGCGCTTGATGGGTTGGAAAAATTTGCCACAGCAGCCCGAAAACTCGCTCGCTACAAATACGACAGCGAATTTGACAAAAAATCGATAAGTGATGATGATTTGGCAATCTTTGTAAGTGGGCTTGAAAATAAAGTCTCGCAAATGGGCGTGCTTGATGGTGAGATAGGCAAAGCGGACAAAGAGCAGGTTAAAACTGTGGCGCAAAAAATTACCAAAAAGGCAACTGATAGCGCACTGCAAGCTTATGCAACCGATACGCAACATAAGCCTTTTAGCGAGTGGTCGTATGAGTATGCTGGCAAGCTAATAAGTGCTGCCAAAAAGCCAACAGAAAGCTGTATAGAAGTAAAATGTGGCAAAGCGCCGAGCGATAATGAGATATTCGCTGTGACATTTACGGCTGCTTTGCCTTACGCTGTCGTTGGTACATTTAGCAGCAGCGGAAAAGAAAGAGCAGCAGCGAAAAAGCAAGCGCAAGCTGCTGCTGTAGCTGCTTTGCTTAATCACCCTTATGGCAAATGCTTGATACAAAATGAAACGCAATGTCAGCTTAAATTTATCGATGAGTATAAATTTGAACCCACAAAGCAAGGCAAGTAGCGTAAGATAAGGGCGAGCAATCGCCCTTTTTTAGTGAAAACAAACTGCTTGCAAGGACGAAAATTAACAAAATTGCATAAATTTTCTAAAACTTAACATAAATTTTGTAAAATTCACTTTTTAGAGCAAAATTTATGCAAAAATTCGCAAAAAAGGGCAAACAATGCTTGAAAAAATTTTAGACAACTTTATGATGATTTTGTATCCAGCCTTGCTTGAAACGCTCTATATGAGCCTTGTTTCGACATTTTTGGGCTTTTTGCTCGCTATAATCCCGGGCGTTTTGCTTGCGATTTGGGACAAGGGCGGCTTGCGCGAAAACCCCGTTGCCTACAACACTTTGGACTTTTTCGTCAATATCGTGCGGAGCTTTCCTTTTATCATCTTAATCATCGTGCTGATGCCACTTACGCGCATTATCGTTGGCACAAGTATCGGCACTACCGCTACTATCGTGCCGCTCACGCTTGGCATAGCCCCATATTTGGCGAAGATGATAGAAGCAGCCCTCAAAGAAGTCGATGGGGGCATTGTCGAAGCGGCTAAAAGCTACGGAGCGAGCGACACACAAGTCATTTTTAGGGTAATGTTCGTGGAGAGTTTGCCAAGCCTGATAAACGGCATAACGCTCACGCTCATCATCGTGGTGGGCTTTTCAGCTATGGCAGGCACCGTTGGCGGCGGCGGGCTGGGCGATGTGGCGGTGCGATATGGCTACCAACGCTTTCGCACGGACATTATGATAGAAACCGTCGTGCTGCTGCTCGTGCTGGTGCAGTTCATACAAATGTGCGGCAATGTGCTTTACAAGATGACGAAAAAATGAGCCTTTGAACGAGTTTTGCACGCAAAGGCTTAAATTTTGATTAAATTTTTATCAAATTTTTTGCAAAATTCAGCAAAAATTTAACAAAAAAATGTAAAATTCACGCACATTTTACCCAAAAGGACAGCATTATGCAAAAACTTTTCAAATTTGCCCTAGCATTTGGGCTTTTGGCTTTTATCGGTTGTGGAGATACAGCGGATAAAAAAGGCGGCGAGGCAAACGCCAGCGCAAACAACGCTAGCGCAGTGTCTCAAACCATCACCGTAGGCGCGACACCCGTGCCACACGCTGAAATTTTAGAATTCGTCAAGGCGGATTTAGCAAATGAGGGCTTTGAGCTTGTCGTTAAGGAATTTAACGACTATGTCCAACCCAACCTAGCCACTGACAGCGGGGAGCTTGATGCGAATTTCTTTCAGCATATCCCTTATTTAAAGGAATTTAACAAAAATAAAGGCACTGCACTTGTCAGCGTAGCGGGCATTCACTTAGAGCCTATGGGCGTGTATTCACGCAAGCATAGTGGTTTTACGGTTTCAAGCGATGGCGTAAGCATTGCCGTGCCGAACGACCCGACAAATGAAAGTCGCGCGCTTGACATTATCGCTAAAACAGGCGTGGTTACTTTCAAGGAAAGTGCGCTTAAAACGCCGCTTGACATTGTAAGCAACCCTAAAAACATTGTTTTTAAAGAGCTTGAAGCCGCTCAAATGCCACGAGCTTTGGACGACACGGACTTTGCCGTGATAAATTCAAATTTCGCAATGGCAGCAGGGCTTAAACCAACCAAAGAAGCCCTTGTTATGGAGGATAAAAGCAGCCCTTATGTGAATGTGCTTGTAGTGAAGGCGGGCAACGAGGAAAGTGCTAAAACAAAGGCGCTCATCAAGGCTTTGCAAAGCGAAAAGGTGAAAGCCTTTATCGATGAGAAGTATCAAGGCGCAGTGGTGCCAGCGTTTTAGTGGCTTTTCGGCTCTTTTCGGGGAGTTAGTCAAAAGCTCAATCGACAGACTTTAATGTCTAGTCTCAATCGCTTTTGACTTCACAACCCCGAAAATAGCTCGAAAATTCTTCGCCTGTGTTTAAGCATTTAGCGCGAATTTTCATAGTCAAATTTCGCATTTTGTGTGAATTTGCTTGACAAAAGGCGTGAATTTAAGTGCAAAATTCACGCCACAATGCTATTTTTCAAAAGGAAATATGATGAAAAAACTTCTCTTAATCCTTGCCTTGCTCTTTGCAAGTGCAGGCGCAAAGGACGATAAGACCATCACTATCGGCGCGACACCTGTGCCTTTTGGCGAGATTTTGGAATTTGCTAAACCCTTGTTTGCGAAAAAGGGCTATGAGCTTAAAATCGTGGAGTTTAACGACTTTGCCATTCCAAATGTAGCCCTAAATGACGGCGAGCTTGATGCGAATTTCTTTCAGCACAAGCCTTATTTGCAGGCGTTCAACGACAACAAAGGCACGAAACTTGTGGCGATAAACAGCGTGGCTATCATTCCTATGGCGATTTACTCAAAATCGCTTAAAAGCCTTGATGAGCTTAAAAACGGCGCAAGCGTGAGCATTCCAAACGACCCGAGCAACGAAGATAGGGCTTTTGAGCTACTGCAAAAGGCTAAACTCATCACGATGAAAGCCACAAAGGATTTCAAAAGCCCAACGGACATAGCCACTAACCCTAAAAAGCTTAAATTTAGGGAGCTTGAAGCCGCTCAACTGCCCCGTTCGCTTGATGATGTGGATATTGCTGTGATAAATGCAAACTACGCGCTTGATTTTGGGCTAAATCCTAGCAAAGACTCGATTTTTGTGGAGGATAAAAACAGCCCCTATGCTGTCTTTTTTGTCGTGCGCGAAAAGGACGCTCAAAGTGCGAAAACAAAGGCGATAAACGAAATTTTGCGAAGCAAGGAAGTGAAAGAATTTATCCTTAAAAAGTATAGTGGCAATGTCGTGCCGACTTTTTAGGCTTTGTTTTGGCAAAATTTAATAAAGTTGGCGTAAATTGCACTCACAAATTGAAACTCAAATTCACTCAAACACCACTTCCACGCGGCGATTTTTGTAGCGTTCGTTTTCGCCAAATCCCGTGCTTACGGGTTTATCTTTGCCAAAGGATTGCAGGGTGATTTTGCCCGTTTGCCGCAAAAACTCACTCGCCACAGCCGCACTTCGTTTAAGTCCTAACGCGTAGTTGTAA
>OIYR01000877.1_pt1 | contig 16166 bp, 15 predicted proteins | sample 1588221 | NCBI WGS metagenome assembly OIYR01 (sample SAMN03283292) | human gut metagenome | biome: human-associated habitat; material: feces | host: Homo sapiens | place: Peru | collected 2012 | reverse complement strand
CTGCATGAAAAAATGATTGAGAGAACCGGCGGCAGTTCAGGTATGCGCGATTTCGGGCTTTTGGAATCGGCTGTTTTCAGCGCAGAGAATTCTTTTGATGATGTCGAATAATACCCGACCGTTGAAGAAAAGGCAGCTCGTCTTATGTTTTCTTTGACGAATAACCATGCTTTTGTTGACGGGAATAAGCGTATCGGTGTTTTCGTTATGCTCATGACATTGGAGCTTAACGGAATCGTCTTGAATCACACGCAAAAAGAGCTTATTGAGTTGGGTTTGTCGGTGGCAGACGGGACAATGAATTATTATGAAATCTTGGATTTTATAAAACGACACCAATAAGAAACAGCGAGAAAAATATCAAAAAATTCAAAAATTTCTTTTTACTCATTAATGTTTTTTTCCTTATTTGTCTTTTTCTTTATAAGAACAGCAACTATTAATAAAACAATTGCAACTCCTAATATAACGAAAAGGACAATACTATCATAAGTAATTGGTAATTTTGATGTTGTTTTAACTATATTTTTATCTTTAACAAATTCTTTATCTTCATTTTGGAAACATGTTAAAAATTGAACATCCTCAATCTCTTTTGAATCATTTCTAATCCAAAGAATATATTGGTCACCTGTTTTAGAATCAAGTGGTTGCTCAATTTTCATATCAGAAACTAAATTCCAACCTTCTGCTCGTGGCATTAATTGGTAGTATAGATCATAAAATTCTTTACACATCCTTATATTTTCATATAGTTCTGATTTTGCCTTCAAGCTATTAAGCTCTTCAGCTAAATCCATAAATCTGTTGTACTCTTCTGTATTTGGTAATTTTACTAAGCTATAATAATACTCTGAATCGCTGTCATCTGTAATATCTACTCTTCCTCTAGTTGTAGTATAAACAATACCATTTTCTGTTCTCTGAGTAGCAGTTTTTTGTGTAGTATCTACAGCAATTCTTTTGGTAACATTATTTACTAGATCAATTACATCATATGAAATACAATCATTAAGATCAATTTCAATTCCATCAGCTAAATAATTTCCTTCTAAATCTCTTACGTATACATATACTGTTCCATTTGAAAAATAATCCGTATATCTTTTTTCAGTAACATATATAACGTATTTACCATCTGAAGTTTCTTTTTCAGCTCTTATGTAATCTAAATCATCTTTGTTTGCAGTATTACTATTTGTAAATGCATATTCATAGTCTTTATCTAATGTAGAGTCTAAATAAATGATGTACTCATTATTTTCTTTATTTAAAACTGTCAAACCTTCATTAGCTGCTAAAACTTCATTAGAAAAAAATAAAATGAATAAAAACATTACACAAAAAGCAAGTCTAATGCCCAATGTTTTCTTCATTTTTTCACCTCCTATCAACAAATTTCAGAAATATTTTTTTGCGCTTTTATTCTATAATCTTTTCCTATATTTGTCAATATATTTTTCGCTAATTATAGCCATTTTTCAGCATTTTTTTCACGTTAAGTATCCCTGATATACAATTATTATTCAAAACATAATTTAAAAATGTCTTTTAATTATTTGACTTTCAATTTAATAGAAATTAAATTATACCAACTGTATAACCAAGCTCACATCTAACTTAAAAACTTATATTTATCTATGTATACTAAACATATTAGAAAAGAGGCAAGCATATTACATGCTTGCCTCTTTTCTAATTGTACTCAATTGATTGAAAAATCAGGAATTTACCATATTCGCAATACTCAACCCAACCAACAGGATTTTTAGCATATACCTGCATAGATTTCAGTTTTCTCTTCTGATCAAACATTGCAAACTCATATTCATTCAAAATGGCAAATTCCTGAAAATAAGTAATTCTTTCTTTTGGTAAACAGCCATCTCTCTGAATAAGTTCATCTTTGCCTAACATTCTGGCATTCACCATACTTAGCAAAGATACATTGGCATCATCCTCCGAAAAATGATGAAAAAACTTCTTCAATACAGCCACTTTTTCCCTATCTGGCTGTACTAAAATTACAATGCTTTCATCATGTTCTTCTACCCTGGCTATACCATTAAACTTGGTATACTCCTCATTTTCAACATTCAATCTGCCACTCTCAGTCCAATCAATAATCTCAAACTTCTCATGATCATTAATTATTGAAATAGCAGATCTCAGTAACGAATCCTTTTTTACTCTACATGACTTCTCCTTTTTGAACCCATCAGGATATTCTTCTTTAATCCTCTTCACAAGTTCATTCTTAACAGAAGTCGGCAGACCTGCCCAGTAAACCGCTCCGTCAATGTATTTCAAATGTGGTTCATTGAGTAAATCAAAGTTTACTTGAATAAGTGAACATCCATCCGAAAAAAGCATCAACTGATTAGCTACTTCAGCCTCTTCAAAAATCCGTCCTTCAATTTCATACTTCTTACCCATGCTGCAACCTCCTTAGCTATAGCCATAGCTGTATGAATAATTTAATTAGATACAATAAAATTATAGCACGATTTACATAATATTTCAATTACACTTCAAATTCATTTTTTATTCTATCTTTAGCTAGTTCTAACGCTTTTTTTCTAGCACTAATCATATTTTTTTCATCTGATGACAATTCAGCTAAAGTTCTACCATCTGCTAATTCAAATATCTCATCAAATCCAAATCCATTTTCTCCTCTGCAGTTTTCAGACACCAAGCCATCTAAACTGGCAACGACAGAAATAGTTTTATATCCATCAGAAATACCAATTGCCGTACTAAATTTAACATTCCTATTTTCTTTTGGCACACCTTTCATACGTTCTAATATTGCTTCATTTCTTTCTCTATCTGATCCAGCATGCCACCTTTTAGTATAAACTCCTGGAAAGCCATCCAAAAAAGCAACTTCTATACCAGAATCATCAGCAATAACAATTGAGTTTTCCAAAGTTTTAGCAATCTCTTCTGCTTTCTTCTTAGCATTATCCTCAAAAGTATTTTTATCTTCCTCAACATCAATCTCGATACCAGCATCTTTTAATGAAATAATTTCATAATCTTCCATAATCTCTTTTGCCTCTGCTATTTTTCCTTTATTTGAAGAAGCCATAACAATTCTTTTCAATTAAATTCCTCCTTTTTGAAAAAAGTATTTATATTATAGGAAGTTCAGAGAACTTTCCTATAATATAAAAAAATGCCTTGAGAAAGATTCTCAAAGCATTCTTATATTAAATTATTTTAAATTTAATCCTTTTCTTCCAGCATAAATAGCAACATCACCTAATTGATCTTCGATGTTTAATAATCTGTTGTATTTTGCAACTCTATCAGTTCTGCAAGGAGCACCAGTCTTTAATTGACCAGCATTTGTAGCAACAGCAACATCTGCTAATGTTGTATCTTCTGTTTCACCACTTCTATGAGAAACAACAGCTGTCATTCCATTTTTCTTAGCTAATTCAATAGCATCTAAAGTTTCTGTTAAAGTACCAATTTGATTTAATTTAATTAATATACTATTTGAAACTCCTAAATCAATACCTTTTTGTAATCTTTTAATATTTGTAACGAATAAATCATCACCAACTAATTGAATTTTATCACCTAAAGCTTCAGTTAATTTTTTCCATCCTTCCCAATCTTCTTCTGATAAACCATCTTCAATTGAGATAATTGGATATCTATTTACTAAATCTTCATAGAAAGCAATCATTTCATCACAAGTTTTTGTAACACCGATTTTCCAGAAATGATATTTTCCTTCTTCACCAATTTTTTTAGCTTCATCATACATTTCAGTTGCAGCAACGTCTAATGCTAAGCAAACTTCTTCACCTGGTTTGTATCCAGCTTTTTCAATAGCTTCCATAATTAAAGCTAAAGCTTCATCTTCATCTTTAACATCTGGAGCGAATCCACCTTCATCACCAACACCAGTAGCTAATCCTTTTGATTTTAAAACTTTCTTTAAGTTATGATAAATTTCACAACACATTCTAATACATTCTGAGAATGTTTTAGCTCCAACTGGCATAATCATGAATTCTTGTACACTAAGTGTAGAATCAGCATGTTTACCACCATTCATAATATTCATCATTGGAGTTGGTAATGTTTTAGCATTTGTTCCACCAATATATTGATATAATTCCATTCCTAAAGAAGCTGCTGCTGCTTTAGCAACTGCTAAAGAAACACCTAATGTAGCATTAGCTCCTAATTTTCCTTTATTTTCAGTTCCATCTAATTCAATTAAAGCTTTATCTAATTGAACTTGATCATAAACGTTCATTCCTACAACGTGTTCTCTAATAATTGTGTTAACATTTTCTACTGCTTTTAAAACACCTTTTCCTAAGTATCTTGAAGCATCTCCATCACGTAATTCTACAGCTTCAAAACTTCCAGTAGAAGCTCCAGATGGTACCATAGCAACTCCGCTATATCCACCAGCAGTTACTTCAACTTGAACAGTTGGATTTCCTCTAGAATCTAAAATTTCTAAAGCTTTTACGTCATCAATTTCTAAATAATCTCTCATTATTTCGACCTCCTATAATATTTATAATTAACTTATAATTATATTTGAATTTAAAGATATATTATATGTATATATCTTTCAGTCCGTTTCAAATTCTATCACAATTATATTACATTTTCAAGCCCCGTTTTACCAATATTTTCACAAACACTTTATTTATATAATTCGATATACTTTTCTAAAATCTTTCTATCTCTCAAAACGACAAACTTTGTACTATAAACAGATGAATATTCCGAAGGAACAATTTCTTCAATACACTTAGTTATAAGAGCCAAAGCTTCTTCAGGCTCTTCCCAAATCAATCTAGCACCTTCATTTTTTTCTTTCTCTGTAACATCTAATTTCTTAGTATCAACTAGAACTTTCCCAACAAAAACATATGAAGTCTGTCTAAAATCATTAAAAGATTTATATTCTTCTGTTATTCCAAGATTATCTATAATTTCAACTTCACAACCAGTTTCTTCTAAAACTTCTCTTTTAAATGCTTCTTCTGGTGTTTCATTTCCTTCAAGACCACCTCCTGGAAGTTTATATTCATTTTTATTAGCCTTATTAAACACAGCTATTTTTCCATCATCTCTAACAACAATTCCTCTTGCTCCTCTTCTTATTTTTGACTTCTCGCTCTCTGTATTTACGGCAACTTCTCCTATATCCTCATCAGTTATTCTTGCTATTAAATTCATATACATCCTCCTATTTTCTCTTTTTCTCCCAAACTTTTCTAACTACACTTAAAAATAGAGTTGATAAAGTATTTCTTTTAATTCCATTTTTACACTCCTCCTATATATCTTTAACAACCTTTCTAGTTCGTTCTAAAAACTCTTTCTTATTTGATAAAGCTTGTCTCAACTTTCCAACCGCTTCGTCATACTCTTTATCTTCTAAACAAACTTTAGCATATCCATTCTCTCCATATTTTTCTAATAAATGCTGATATACCCTTTCAACTTGTCCTTCTTCTGATAAACCAATATAATTCTTTTTTCCATATGAATATGATCTTTTTATTGTATCATCAATATCTATAATTGTTCTATCCGCTGTACTTACAATCTTACCATATATGGTTCGTGGTTCATGATTGCAGGATGCTCTATGATCTTCAATAGCCTCTTTGATTATAGTTCTTTGATCATCATTAAACCATTTTTTAATATTCTCATCTTCCATAAACATTTCTGCAGATATTATTTCATGTCTTTTTCTATCAACAAAATGTCCCAAATCATGGTACGCTGCCACAGTATACACTATATTCAAATCAACATCATATCTAGAAGCCAATTCCAAACTTCTTCTTATTACAGTCTTTATATGACCTATTCCATGAGCGAATTCGTTTCTATCATATAAAGGAAAAATCTCTTTCTCAATATATTCAACTAAATCCTTATTTACATTTCTCATCATAAAAAATCCTTTCATAATTATAAAATCATTACTACATTCCATTTTCTAAATAAACCTGTATTTGTTTTACTATATGTGGAATATTATAATTTCCTGCAAATTTATTAATATCCAAAAGACTGTTATCAATCACAACCCATTCTAGTTTATTCTTCTCTTCCACTAATTCAACATCATGTTTTAAAACGCCAAAATAAACCTGCAAATTATTTTCATACTTAAAATAATTTAAATCCATAAAATGCTCTAGCTCTATATCATTACGACTAATACCTGTTTCTTCAAACAATTCTCTATATGCCGCATCATCATTAGACTCACCGTTCTCAACTTTTCCACCGACAAAATTATATAATCCTTTATATGGTTCTTTTGCTCTAATACAAAAAAGAACTTGATCCATCTTTTGGTTAAAAACAACTACTAAATTTAATTTCTTCACTTTCATCACCTTTTCAATACATCTAAAATATTTTATAATCTTATCTTGTCTTTTTAATATAATCATTTATAAATTTTTTTGATGGTGTATATATATTCTTTGGTAAATCATCTAAGCTAAACCATTCCCATTTATCCTCTTTTTCTGGTTCCATAGCAATTAGTTCTCCACTTGCAGATTTTGCAACAATTTGTAATGTTACAAAATGTCGATCTGTTGCAATATCATCAGACGCCCCAAATAGTACTAAATCATCTATATCAAGATTAGTCTCCTCTTTTATTTCCCTTTTAGCTCCCTCAAACATAGTTTCAAACATTTCTTGCTTACCACCAGGTAAAGACCAACAATCTGGTTCCTGTATTCCTCCAGTATCTTTTCTTTTCGATAATCTATGTCCAAGTAGTACTTTATTATCTCTTAAAATCATTACACCAATTCCGACTCTAACAACATTATCCATAATAATCGTCCTTTCAAGCTTTATTCTTATCTATATTTCTAATACATTCAAATAACTTTTGGAATTCTTCGTCATGTAACAACAAACCTTCAACTTTCTCTTCCAGCATCTTTTCTAAATCCTCATAAAAAACATACTTAACCTCTGATACTTCTCCATCTTCAAAAGCATAATCCTCTATTTTTTTGTTACATCTCAATAGATATACATATTGAAATTCCATATTTTTTGGATCCTTTGTATTTTTTATTGTTACAATATGTTGTAAATCTTCTTCTTTTGTTTCTACTCCTAATTCTTCTTTTAATTCTCTAAGTGCTCCAGCAATTACATTTTCTCCGGCTTTTATGTGTCCTGCTCCAGATATATCCCAACAATTAGGATGTGATTTCTTACTAGCACTTCTTTTTTGTAACAATAGTTCATCTTTATCATTTATTATCCAAATATGTGCTGTTCTATGAAAGTTACCATCTTCGTGCGCTTTTTGCTTTTCTTTTACTACTCCTATTGAATTATTATTTTCATCAAAAATATCTATATATTCCATAAAACACCTCTTAATTTTTAATTCAAATTTTATTCATCATGCAACTTACCTTAATTTTTTAATTGTAACACCGCCACACACTCCACATGGCTTGTAAAAGGAAACATATCAACAGGTGTAACATCGCCAATATCATATTTCTCACTTAAGATTTTTAAATCTCTCGCCAATGTTGCAGGATTACAACTAACATAAACAATTTTCTTAGGACAAATTTTCATAATTGTATCTAAAGCAACTTTATCACAACCTTTTCTTGGTGGATCAATAAAAATCATATCAGCACTTATATTATTTTTTTCTATAAATTCTGGCAATTCTTTTTCAACATCACCAACAAAAAATTCTGCATTTTTAATACCATTCTCTTTTGCATTTCTTCTAGCATCTTCAATAGCTTGCGGTACTGTTTCAATCCCATATAACTTCTTAATATTTTTTGAAGCACAAATTCCAATTGTTCCAATTCCACAATATAAATCAAACACTGTTTCATCTCCATTTAATTCCGCTTTTTCAATAGCTGTAGAATATAGCTTTTCTGTTTGAATTGGATTAACTTGATAAAATGACATTGGAGATATTTTAAATTTAAACCCTAATAAATCATCATAAATATATCCATCTCCATATAAAATAATATTTTTATTGCCTAATATTACATTCGTATTTTTAGAATTTATATTTTTAACAATTGTTTTTATCTCGCTATATTTTTCAGAAATATATTTAACTAACTCATTTTCCTTATCAATTTTTTCTTCATTACTAACAATAGTTACCATTACTTCATTAGTCTTAACACCAATTCTTAAAACTAAATGACGTATCTGTCCTCTTTGATTTTTCTCATCATATACAGAAATATCATTATTCTTTATAAACTCAAATATATCATTTGCAATATTCTGCAATAATTTATTTTGTATCATGCATTTTTTTGTTTCTATGATTCTGTGTGAACGTTGTGCAAACACTCCAATAACTGGCTCACCTTGTTCATTAATTCCCACCGGATACTGTAACTTATTTCTATAAAAATAGGGATTGACCATTCCTATAACTGGATTAACATTAACACTAATTTCTTGTTTTCTTAACGAACTTTCAACTACGTTTCTCTTTATTTCTAATGTTTTAACATATTCCATATGTCTCATCGAACAACCACCACATTTTGAAAAAGTATCACAATCCGCTTCTTTTCTAAATTCTGATATACTATTGATTTTTTCTACCTTAGCAAATGCATGTGATGATAATACTTTTAGAATTTTTATTTCAACTTTCTCTCCTTTAATCACATTTGAAACAAAAACAGTAAAACCATCTATTTTAGCAATTCCTTCCCCATTACATCCGTTATCTATTATCTCAACTTCATATATTTCATTTTTCTTTATTTCCATATCAAACTCTCTTCTAATTATTATAGTATATATATTTTATCAGGATTTCAATAAAATCTCAATTCCTAATTTAGTTAAAGCTTAAATTTGCTCAGTTTTGTTGTTTATGTAAACTTTTCGTGCTATAATAAATTTATGATATATACATTTAGTTTAATTTGAATAATTTCATTTTTTACTCGACTTATTAAGTCATATGTCTATATCACTGTGTTGTTTATTCGCTCAAAACATCACCCGCAAATAATTTTGCACACAAAATATGAAAGGATGAAAAAAAATGGCTCAAAACAATCAATCACAAAGAAACGAATTTTGTAAGGAGGTTTGTAAATTACTTAAAGATTTTGTTCGTCGGGACTTTATCAAAGACAAAGTCTTGGAACAGCCAAAATATTTGAAAAAGACTGCACTCAAATTGAATAGGACTGCTCTCATCATGAACTGCATTTTTGCACTATTCAGTTACCTTACCCTTGCTGGAAATTATGCTATCGAGCATGGATTGGGCATCTTGGGAATAGCTTTGTACATGGTATATGCAGCACAATCCATCGTACATATCGTTTACAATCAGTGGAATCAAAATATTTCAACTGAATTCGAATTCGTTAAGGAAGATTCCTTAACAATGATTGGTAGCAAAATTTTAGCCAAAGTAAGCTGGAATGTATACCAACAAGAAGACAATAAATGGAAACAAGCAACAAACGAGGAAATCACAAGTTGTATTGGAAATTACCTTGTTAGTTACTGGAATCTAGAAAATCATTACATCTACAATATCATTCAAATTGTAATGACATTCATAATATTACTTGTGACAGTGGTAACAAACACCGCAATTCCACAGTATATTTTTATACCGTTCTTGCTCATCTCGAGTTTAGTATCTTTGCTCTGTTCTACATATGACAGAATTCAACATTCTAAATTTAGAACAACAGATCGAAAACTAAACAATGAGAAATTGATATTAAAAAATGATATTTTGAGAGTTGTACCAATTATCTCCCAAGATCAACAAAGTCGTCTTAATCGGTATAATTCTTTAAGTAAAGATCATTTCAAGACGAAGAAAGATTTGATCACCAAAGATTTCACTACCAACATTATATCTACTGTAGTACAGATTGTATTCTCTTGTTTTCTAATCTTAACTTATATGTGTAGTAGTGGAAAAATCGAGCTTTCTACCATAGCAGGAATGACAGCAACGCTTGTAGTTTACAATACTGCAATCACCTATTTTGAGAAAATTTTGAAAATTATAACTGAAAGTTCTCAAAACTGGGATGTTTTAGAAAAAGAAATTTCCATGATGGAAAACATTCTTAACATCTACAATCTTCAAAAAGGAGAAAAAGCCGAATCAATCAATTCACTAGAAATATCTCCTTTTGAGATTGCATATGCTGAAACATCCGAAAATGACAAATCCTTTAGATTAATTCTTGACCGAGATTTGTCATTTGAAAAAGGTGATTGTGTATCTTTAACCGGAGCAAGTGGAAGTGGTAAATCGACTTTCCTAAAGGTAACCACAAAACGTATTCGATTTAAAGAAGTAAAGCAATCCAAAATCACTCCAGTAAACTATGTTTACTACGATGAAAGTATAGATTTTGGAAGCATGCCACTCTGGGATGAAATCTTTTGTTTAGACGGAAAAACACGTATCAAACCTACACCAGACGAATTAGCAAAAATGGAATATATCCTCAAAGAAATGAAACTTTACCAGGAAATTTCCGAACAATGCCAAAACTTCTGGACATGGTTACAAGAAAACACCGCAACCAGTCTTTCAAAAGGTCAAAAACAACGTCTCATTGTGTCGAAGATTTTGTTTTGGCTAAATCCAGACATCGACATTGTTGCATTAGATGAATGCACTTCTGGTCTCGATGCAGAAGCTGATGACGATGATAATGCTGACGCTTTGAAAGTTTTACAATTTATCATTGCCTACTGCAATCGTGATAAAAAGAGAATTCTATTCTTGGCTACTCATCAAGATATCGAAAATCTCTGCAATCACAGATTGCACTTCAGAAGAACCTTTGGCCAAACAGTAATAAAAGAAATTCGTTAATCCTTTTTTAGGCGTACTTGCAACTTTGCAAGTACGCCTCTTTCATTTTTATAAAATAATACAGATTAATCCTCCGCTTCCCTCATTAACAATCCTTTGCAATGTTTCTTGAATTTTCATTTGAGCCTCTTCTGGCATTCTTGCTAACTTGTTCTGCAAGCCTTCATTAACCAAATCATGCACACTCTTCCCAAAAATATTTGAATCCCAAATTTTCTTTTTATCTTCTTCAAACTCAGAAAGTAAATAATTAACTAATTCTTCAGATTGCTTTTCACTTCCAACAATAGGTGAAATCTCAGTCTCAGTATTTATCCTAATCATATGTAAAGATGGAGCTTTAGCTTTCAATTTAACACCAAACTTTGATCCTTGTTTTATAATTTCTGGTTCTTCTAATATCAAATCATCCACTGTTGGATTAACAATTCCATATCCTCTTTCATTAACCTCATGTAAAGCATATTCAAGTTTATCATATTCTTTCTTTATTTTTGAAAATTCTGTAATCTTAGCAAACAACTTTCCTTCATCAGATATTTCTTCACCTGTAATTTCTGTAAGTACTTTATAAAACAATTCTTCTTTCAAACTAATATTTAATTCAACATTACCAGTTCCTAATTCAATCTTACTAATCTCTGTTCTAGTTATAACTTGCGTTGACTGCAACTTTCTAACATCATCATTAATCTCCTTTAGTTTTTTCGTTTCTGAAAAACATTCTTTTATTTCATTAAATAATTCAGTTTTAATTTCATTTGTATCTTGCAAACCTTCTATCCATCTAGGAAATCTAATATTTATTTGTTCGATTGGAAATTCTAATAATATCTTAGAAAAAATATCATTAATATTATCCAAAGATAATTCAGTACAATTTAATGAAACAACAGCTGTACTATACTTAGCTTCCAATTGCTTTGCCAACCTTTCACATTCATCACTTGTAGGATCAGCAGAATTTAATACAATAACAAAAGGCTTTTGCTTAGCCGATAATTCTCTTGCAACTCTCTCTTCAGGCTCAACATAATCTTCTCTTGGTATTCCTGTAATTGAACCATCGGTTGTAACTAAAATAGCAATACTTGAATGTTCTTCTATAACCTTTTTAGTTCCAATTTCAGCAGCTCTTTCAAAAGGAATCTCCTCTGCAGACCATGGCGTTTTGACCATTCTAGGCATATCATCTTCTAAATATCCAATTGCATTATTAACCAAATATCCAACACAATCAACCATTCTAGTTTTTAATTTCAAATTATCAGCAATCGTAATTTCAACAGCTTCATTAGGAATAAACTTTGGCTCTGTCGTCATAATTGTTTTTCCAGCAGCACTTTGTGGCAATTCATCAATTGCTCTTTCTCTTTTATATTCATTATCAATATTCGGCAATACTAAAAGTTCCATAAACTTTTTAATAAATGTTGATTTTCCAGTTCTAACAGGACCAACAACACCAACATATATATCTCCATCTGTTCTTTCAGCAATATCCTTGTATATATCCAAATTTTCCATAACACCCTCCTAAATCTCAATTGGACTACTACTTTTAATTAATATATATTTTGAATTTTATAATTTATGCAACTAATTTTATGTTTTATTCTTTATAAAATTGTCTATACTATATTTAAAACTTATTCATAAGGAGCTAAAAATATATGTCAAATAACAAATTTTTAGATGAACTATTTTCTTTTGATCCCAAAACACACTATTCTTACAATCTTTCTGAAACACAAATTTCAAATAACGAAATAGAAAAAAAGATATATAAAAAAGTTTCTAAATATTTACAAGAAAACTTAACATTTTTGACAGTTCAATATAATGCATTAATTAATAGTGACATAACAATTAGGAAATTCATTTTAAATGCAAAAGGAAAACAATATAAATCAGCATTAATTTACATCGATGGAATGGTAAACTCAGATATAATTAACCATTACGTTTTAAATCCTCTAATGCATAAAAATCCAACTAATACAGATACCTCTTCTGAAACTTTAATAATAAATAAAAACACAGATTTAAATTTCCACACAACAAGCACACCTGATTTAGAAGATTTAATTTACAACTCATTAATCTCACAAAATTCTATTCAAAAAGAAAATGATTTTTCTTCAATCATTGCAAAAATAAATAGTGGTTTTACATGCCTTATAATCGATACAATAGACCAAGCATTTTGCATTGAGGCAAAAGGATATCAAACCAGAAGCATTTCAAAACCAGAAAATGAAGTTGTCGTCAGAGGTTCACAAGAAGCCTTTGTTGAAAACATAAGAACTAATACTTCCATGTTAAGACGTATCATAAACAACGAAAATCTAATAATAGAACAATTAAATATTGGAAAAGTTACTAAAACAGTTGTAGCTTTTTGTTACATGAAAAACATTGCAAATGAAGATTTAGTAAATGAAGTTCGTTTCAGATTAAATAATATTGACATTGACACAATAATAAACTCTGGTACTCTAGAACAGTTAATACAAGATGATTCTGGAATCTTATTTCCACAAACTTTTGCAACTGAGCGATGTGACAGAGCTTGTAATAATATTTTAGAAGGTAGAGTTGTAATCTTAGTTAACGGAAATCCTTATTCTCTTATTGTACCTGCTGTTCTTGTTGACTTTATAACATCACCTGAAGATATGAACTTAAAACATCAATACGGAAATTTAATTCGTATAATTCGTTGTTTAGCATTTTTTGTAGCAATGTTTTTACCTGCATTTTATGTAGCAATAACAAATTTTCATCAAGAACTTTTACCAACAGATTTAGTATTTGCAATTTCATCCATGCGAAAATCTATCCCCTTTCCAGTAATAATAGAACTACTAATCATGGAAATATCTTTTGAACTAATCAGAGAAGCAAGTCTAAGAGTTCCAGCTCCCATAGGTTCAACAATAGGAATTATAGGTGGATTAATTCTTGGAGAAGCCGCAGTATCTGCAAATTTAGTAACTCCACTATTAATCATTATAGTTGCTATCACTGGAATTTGCTCATATGCTATCCCCGACTTTTCGCTAAACTTCACCATAAGAACTTTTCGTTTTATGTATATAATACTTTCATACATTGCTGGATTTTTAGGAATCAGCTTTGGAATGTTTATACAATTAATTTTGTTATCTAACTTGCAATCATTTGGCGTATCTTATTTTTCTCCATATCTTCCACCAAGTGACAAAAACAACGACTCAAGTTTCTTAATAAAACCTATCTGGAAAAAGGAAAAAAGAGGCTCTTTCTTAAATACAAAAAGGCCTAAACAAGAAGAAAAAATAAGTATGAAATGGAAATATTAGGAGGTATTATATGAACGTAAAAATTGGAAAAACTGAAGCAATCTTATTAATCTTAATTGTTATGATTAATAAAATTTTATTAAATATTCCAAAAGAGATTATAAGACAATCGCAAACCGGTGCACCTATAAATTTAATATACACAACCATATTAGCCATATTAATCACTTTACTAATTTGCAAATTATTTAAAAAATTTCCAAATGAAGATATTATTGAAATTTCAGAATATATTGGAAAAAAGCCTTTAAAAATATTAGTTGGCTCTCTATTTATTCTTCTATTTACCATCATTATAATAACAGTTATTTATGAGTTTTCAAATCTTTTACAATTAATCTACTTTCCAAATACTCCAGAATATTTAATATTTATAATATTTCTAAGTTGTATGGGCGTAGCAAATAAAATTGGGTTCAAAGCTATCGTAAAAACAAACAGTGTTATTATTCCAATCATTCTTCTTAGTCTAATAATTATCTTTTTTGGAACATTTGAAAACTTAAATTTTACAAGACTTAATCCAATTTTGGGTACAAACATAAAAAACACGTTTTTAAAAGGAAGTCTTAATATCTTTGGATATGGTGGCTTATTATATTTATTTTTTATACTTCCTTTTTTAAAAAATAAAAATGAATTTAAAAAAATAGCTTTGACATCTATAATTATTTCTGGACTTTTCTTAATTTTTACAACAATAATTTTACTTTCAATTTTCCCATTTATAATAAATAGTGAAGAAATAATGTCTATGTATCTTTTAACACGTTCCATAGAACTTGGAAAATTCCTTCAACGAACAGATGCTATATTTATATTTTTATGGATTATTTCTTCGTTTTCTTATTTGAGTATATCCTTAATGTTTATAAATAATATTTTTGCCAAATTAACTAACTGTACAAAATCACATAATTATTCCTTTTCATTTTTAAGTTTATTTTTTGCTTTATTAGTTTTATTTCAAAATCAATCACTATTTAAATATTTGGAAACTACATTTTATAAATATTTTGTTTTAGCACTATTAGTGCTATGTTTGATCATTTTAATAATAGGATACTTTAAAAGAAAGGAACCACTTTAATATGAAAAAAACTATACTAATTTCAGCAATAATATTTGCAGTTTGCATAACATTCGCCAGTTCCTATGACGTACGTGGCACGGAAGAATTAACATATATTATTGCTCTAGGAATAGATAAATCAAATTCAGAAGATGAACCTTATACATTATCAATTCAAATAGCCAAACCTAATTCTTCCGAATCTGGTGGAACTCAGATAACAACAGAAACTCAAACAACAAATTGTAATTCTTTCAACCTAGGCTTAGCTATCTTTAATCTCGAAAATGTTTATCAGATAAATCTTTCTCATTGTACTGCACTAATAATTTCAGAAGAACTTGCTACAGAAGGATTAGACAATATAATAAACACACTTGCAAATAACATAGAAATACGACCAACTTGTAATGTTCTTATATGCCAAGACAAAGCCTCTGATTTTTTAAAAACTGCTTCTGAAATTGAAGATATTTCTTCAAAATATTATAATTCATTTATAGAATCTGCTAAAATAACCTCTTATATTACTCCATGTGAACTTTCAAACTTTTACTCTTCACTTCATAATGATGTTTCAGAACCCGTAGCACTTTACTGCTTTACCAAAGAAAATACAATAGAAAGTTTAGGATTAGCTATTTTCAAAAATTATAAAATGGTTGGAAGAACATCAGGACTCGAAACAATTTGTTACAACATATTGACTAATAATTTTGAAGAAGCAACAATTGATATTTATAATTATCAAACACCAGGTACTCCATTAAGTGTTAATATAAGCTCACTAGATAAAACAAAAATTAAAGTTAAATTAGAAAATAATAAACCAAAAATTCAA
>OIYR01000875.1_pt1 | contig 16180 bp, 13 predicted proteins | sample 1588221 | NCBI WGS metagenome assembly OIYR01 (sample SAMN03283292) | human gut metagenome | biome: human-associated habitat; material: feces | host: Homo sapiens | place: Peru | collected 2012 | reverse complement strand
CAGAGACCGAGAGCATTGATAGTGAGAAGTGGTTGTTCGACTATAAATTGCAAGAATACAAGGACAGTATTCCCAATCTTATATCAAGGAGACAGTTCAATGACCGCAGGAAGAAAACGGCAGGCCTGTGTGAGGAACTACGCAAGCGGATTGCCATGGAAATGGATGGCGGAGAGGAACAATTCTTTGTTGACTCCAAGCCAATAGAGGTTTGTAGGGTTGCAAGAGGAAAACGTTGCAAGATGGGACGCACCGGCAATTTCTCGCAAGCTCCCGACTTCGGTTTCTGTGCTTCGCAGAACACGTATTATTTTGGTTATAAGTTACACGCTCTCTGTGGGTTAAGTGGAGTTATCCATTCCTATGATCTGTCAAAGGCAAGTGTGGCTGACCTCCATTATATGAAGGATGTAAAACATACTTATCACGACTGTAGCATCTATGGTGACAAAGGGTATATTGGAGCTGACGTACAGCTTGACTTATTCGAAACCGCACACATAAGACTAGAGTGTCCGTATCGGCTCAACCAAAAGGACTGGAAACCGACATTCATTCCGTTTGCAAAGGCAAGAAAGAGGATTGAGACAATATTCTCACAACTTACAGACCAGTTCTTGGTCATCAGGAACTACGCGAAAATAACGAATGGTTTGTTTGCCAGAATCATTGGCAAAATTAGTGCACTTACCATTCTGCAATACGTAAACTTCATTAACGACAAGCCCATTGGCAGAATTAAGTATGCACTAAATTAATTCCGCCAACAGGTGCCCCTGTCTAATTAGGCACTGAAATCACAACAACTTGCTATAAAATTTGGAGATAGGTTCAAGACTATGTAACTTTGCCTGTGAAAGGCTCCTCTTATTTGTGTGCAGATATGAAATCTGCACACAAATAAGAGGGAAAGAATAAAAACAAAGCCGTGACACAGTTCAGTTTACACTACCGAATTTAGTCATATTGATACCAAAGTCTCAACTTGCCACTATCAGTAATTTTCCATATACAATCATTATTATTTTTACCCTCAACTGTTCGCCCATTTGGATACGGTTCATTATAGTAATCCAAAATACACGAGTTTGCTTCTTTTGATGTCAACATCTCGTATATCGAACGCAAGGACAAATTGTTTGGACTATCTTTTGGATAAACTGTTCCTCCATCACCTATATTAGGTAATCCCATAGTAGTTCCACAAAAATATCCTTCAACTTGAGATTTATTAGTAATACCGACCAAACCACCTTTACGCTTTCCCATAATATTCGCATCAGCAAAACAGCTAATAAAAGTTGGAGTATAAGGATAGCCAGTTCCAACCAATCCGCCAACATTCCCTAATGTTCCTGTTAAAATCCCATTAAAATAGCAACAAATAAGCAATTCACAGAAAAAGGTTCTTCCAACCAAACCACCAGCATAAGAATCTCCACCAGAAACTTCTATTGAAGCAGCAGAAGAACAATATAACATAATTTCGCCAGTTTCTCCAGCCAAGCCACCAACGTAAACATCAGCTCCTTCTACCTTTATACTACCACTTGTTGACAATTTCGTTACATCATAAGAATCCTTTCCAAGATTTCCTGCAAATCCACCAACATACACATCGCCTTGGGATTCATTCTTGACCAATAAATCTAAATTAGAATGACAATCACGACCAACGCCATGTCCAACAACTCCTCCAATGTACACATTACTTACTTTAGTTTGACAACAAACCTGTCCCGATTTCAAGAAACTGTTGTATGCATTTCCTTGTCCAGCTATTGTTCCGACATAATAACTACCAGTATTAGTTTCCTGCTGTTTAGGAATATTTACATCTATATCAACATCTTCAAAGGTGACATACCTCGCTGTTACATTTTCAAATAGCCCATAATCTTTCAAACCTTCGATATATCTAATCTTCAATCCTTTAACTACATGATTATTACCTTCCAGTATTATATAATATCCTGTTGGAACTTTAACAGGCCTCCAGTTTCCACCAGATATATTGTTAGGAAGGACTGACATATCAATATCATTTTGTAGTGATAAAGTTATTCTTATATCAACATTTTGCTTTTTTAGGCAACTCATAGAATCAGCAAATTCCATAAGTCCTTTTGCTGTATATACTTTATATATTTTTTCTTTATCTCCTTGCTTTTCAACAATAAGTCCATTGATATTATCTTCTCCATCATCACTAGAACATGCAGCGAAAGCAAGCAGCAAAACTAGCAAACATCCTACTATTCCTAAAATCTTCTTCATTACAAATTCCCCTAATCCGTGTCGGGCACAACTTCTAATCATTAATTTCTGAACGAGCGTTCTCTTTTTTCTTTTTATTTCGTTCTATTTCAGCTTTCCTCTGTTCATAACTCAGCTCTGGTCTATAGTTTGGATCGTTTTCCAGTTTCCAAATCTCATCGTTAGCAACATCCATAATTTTTTGATTACTATAGACATTAGTCGCTTTTCTTCTTGCTTTTGTGACTTTAGGGTCAGAATACACCCTACTACGCTTCGACCTTTCTTCTTCAAAAGCACTTTGTTCATAGGCAATATCAGGATTTCCCAATAACTCAGCCTTCCTTGCGAGTAAGTTTGCTATCTGCTGTCGAATTTCTTTTTGCCGCCGAGCAATAGCCAAATCTTTGTCAAACTGATGTTTTTGTCCTTGCACAGAACGAGAAGCAGTTGTCCTAGTTGCCATACCAGCCCTATAAACTCCAGTATGTCCATTAACCTTGGCAACTTTCATACGTCTTCCATTTGCACCAGTGACAGTATTGCCCATCTTACTCACTTCTTTACGTAGTTCAACTCGCTTCTCGGAACGTGACATGCCCGTAGTATAATCATATCCTTTCATTACTCCTGTAATCTGTTTCTGCTTTTCCAAAGTTTCATCCTCTCGACGTAACGCAGCAATCTGTCGATCTATTTCTTCTACCGATTTAGAATCTACATTTACTTGGGTTGCAGAAGGTAATGACATGTCAGTCCCCACGACTTCTCCTTGGCTTTCTCTTTTTCCACTACGAGTTTGGCTCATGTAATTACTAACCTTTCCTTGTGTAAGATTAGTCACATCAGCTGAAAATCCCAAGGCATCACCAACCTTACCTGTTTTGTCTAACAAGCCTGTTTCTGCCAAAGCATCAGTTGTACCAACTACAACTTCTCCTATACCCGAGGCAATAGAACCCAAGGTTTTCCAAAAAGACTTACCGCTTTTCTTCTTTTTCTCCTTCTTTGGTTTTGCCAAAGACTGGGTAGGAACTTCGTAATCAGAAGCTGCCAACACTTGCGATTCCTTCACTGGTTGTGCTTTTTGTTCAGGAACAATAGCTGAGGAAGCAGATGATTCCACTACACATTCTGACACTGGTATAGCCAGCTTCAAGCCAACATAGCATACTTTATGCCCAGGATTCGCTTTTATCAACTCATCTTCCGTAATGCCATATTTCTTAGCGATGAAAGCGTAAGTTTCACCTCGTTGCACAACATGGCTTTGTGTTGTTTGAGCAAAGCTGTTACAACAGAAGCCAAACAACATCATCAACGACACACAGCCTAAAAATATTCTTTTCATAGACTTGAGCATTTTAGTATTCAACAACCAAATAATTTGAGACACTCCAGAATTTAGCAGGATCCAGAATAACAAGAGTCGTTGTCTTATCTTCATTCTTCTGCAACTTATAAGAAGATGCAGGCATCTGGGTTAAGATTTTCGGATTTCCACTGTTGAGTTTAACTTCATGGAAAGAACGAATATCAACTTTGCGGAATGAGTCTGGATTGAAATTAGCGACATTCAACTTCTTTTTAGAGAATAATCCCGAACCAGATAATATACCTGCCTTTTGAAGTTCCTTTTTGGTTCCAAAACGCACGTAACATTCATTCATCATGTCAGATTGAGTCTCTAAAGCTTTCTCCAACTCATTACCTTTATCATTGAGAGCGACCACATTCTCATTCAGAGTTGATATGTGTGATTTCATCTTAGCGATGCTTACATTCTTATTGTCCAAATCGGCACGAAGTTGGGAAATCATCTTATCCTTTTCTGCTATCTGATTGTTTAAGGAGCGAATGATGCTTTTCAACTGTAAAGAACGAGCATCATTCTTGTTTTGAAGATTTTTCTCTAATTCAGAAATCTTCTGTTTTTGTCTATCCAACATTTCCTCAAAAACATGAAGGTTCTGTTTAATCTGTGCTTTTGAGGCAATCCCTGAAGGTGTACCTTCTTTATTAGGAGTTTTCAGTATGCCGTCTTCTTGGAGAGTAATACTATCCATACTAACCGACAGCACATTGATAAAAGTGTTAAGGTCTGCTTGGTCTTTTTTGAGTCTATCATTTTCGATACGCAAAGAGTCTATTTCATGGTCGTTACTTGCATTATTCTTATCATGACTACAAGCACAAACTAACAATAAGCTAATTGCTAACACCAAAATGGGGGGGGTAATTTTCTTCATAATCATCGCTTTTAAAATTAATAATTTTCGCAAATTTAGAAAAAAAATAACAAAACTCAAAACAATAGTTCGTTAAAATTCGAGATGTATCACTGATACCAAAATCTGTTATGACAAAATACGGTCAGACACCAAAAAAGCCCAGAGCACAATGCCCTGGGCTTTCTGTTGTATATAAAGGCTATTGCCAATATGAGCTTATTAAGGCTGCTTGCCGATGTAAGCCAAGATTCCGCCGTCTACGTAGAGAACGTGACCGTTTACGAAGTTAGAGGCATCGCTGGCGAGGAACACTACAGGACCCATCAAGTCCTCAGGTGTACCCCAACGTGCAGCAGGAGTCTTAGCTACGATGAAGCTGTCGAACGGATGACGTGAGCCGTCAGCCTGACGCTCGCGCAAAGGAGCGGTCTGAGGAGTAGCGATGTAGCCCGGGCCGATACCGTTGCACTGGATGTTGAACTCGCCGAACTCAGAGCAGATGTTGCGTGTGAGCATCTTCAAGCCGCCCTTGGCAGCTGCGTATGCCGAAACAGTCTCACGACCAAGCTCTGACATCATTGAGCAGATGTTGATAATCTTGCCATGGCCCTTCTCCTTCATGCCAGGAATAACAGCCTTAGACACGATGAACGGAGCGTTGAGGTCGATATCGATAACCTGACGGAAGTCCTCTACAGACATCTCAGTCATAGGAATACGCTTGATGATACCAGCATTGTTAACGAGGATGTCGATAACACCGAGCTCCTTGTTGATGTCGGCTACCATTGCCTTTACCTGCTCTTCGTCGGTAACGTCGCAGATATATCCATGAGCCTCGATGCCCTTAGCCTTATAGTCGGCAAGAGCCTGGTCCATGTGGTGCTGTGAACGGCAGTTGAACGCAATCTTTGCGCCTGCATTGTACAGAGCCTCAGCCATAGCAAAACCGATGCCGTAGGCTGCTCCAGTAACGAGGGCTACCTTGCCCTCAAGTGAAAACATTTTGTCCATTGTTGTTACTTTTAGTTTTATTTCAAGTCAGTTGTTTGGATTTTCTGCATATCGCCGTAGTCGAGGTTCTCGCCTGCCATACCCCAGATGAAAGTATAGTTGCTGGTACCTGCTGCGCAGTGAACTGACCATTGCGGAGAGATGACAGCCTGCTCGTTGTTCAACCACATCGGGCGTGTCTCCTGCGGCTCACCCATGATGTGGCAGATGCGCTGACCCTCGGGCACGTTGAAGTAGAGATAGGTCTCCATACGGCGCATGTGTGTGTGAGCGGGCATTGTGTTCCATACCGAACCTGTCTTCAACTCAGTGACACCCATCTGCAACTGGCATGTGCGTACACCTGCTACACCGTTGATGATGAGCTGGTGGATAACACGGTCGTTGCTCTCTGCAAGCGAACCAGCCTTGATGTTCTTAGCCTCCTTCAGAGTGACGAGCTTTGTGGGGAATGAAGTGTGAGCTGTAGCACTGTTCATATAGAACTTGGCAGGATTCTTGGGATCCTTGCTTGAGAGTGTGATGTTGTTAGGGTTCTTCTCTGTAGAACGGCCTACGTAGATGCCCTCCTGGAAGTTGAGGTCGTACTTCTTGCCGTCTACGGTGACAACACCGGGTCCGCCGATGTTGATGATACCCATTTCACGGTTCTCAAGGAATGTCTTGGCGAGCAGCGGCTCGATAGGCTCAATCTTGATAGGAGCGTCAACAGGCTCGGCACCGCCTACGAGGAAGCGGTCGTACATAGTGTATGTCCAGTTAACTTCGTTGGGAGCGAATACCTTCTCTACCAAGAACTCCTTACGCAAACGGTCGGTAGTGTAGTGCTTGGCATCCTCAGGATGATTTGCCCAACGTACCTGATAGTTTACGGTCTGTGCCATTGCCGACATTGACATGAGGGCAACGGCTGCTGTGATGAATAATTTCTTCATTTATCTATTTTTTGATTTTAGATTTACTTGCGTGTCACATCCTTAACGATGCGTGTGCGGTTGTACCACATCATGCCCAATGTGATGGCTACAAGGATAGCCGGGCCAACATACTTGACATGGCATGAGAGCTTGTAGATGATCCATCCGAATGACGAAGCGGCAAAGTCGAGTGCGCCACCCGAGAATCCTTCAGGAATGTGAGCAGCAGAATCGCCTGTGGCTGCATATACCTGATTGGCTGCCATGGTGAAGTCGGGAGCCATGTCAGTAACGAAGTACAGACCGATGATGAGCGTTACAAGACCGATGATGAGGGTCTTCACAACGTTGCCCTTAGTGAAAGGCAGAACCATCGGGAACAGATAGAACATTCCGGCAAGCGATGCCAACGGAAGGAACTGGTTGCCTGGGAGGAACACTGCCAATGCAAGGATTACGGGGATGAGGATGACCGAAGCTACGAGTGTGGTAGGATGACCGATAACGAGAGCGGGGCTCATACCGATGTAAACCTTCTTGCCGTTGAACTTCGACTTAACCAACTCCTGTGTCTTCTCCGAAATAGGCTTCAATCCCTCAATGAAGAGTGATGTGATACGTGGGATAAGCTCCATAACGGCACCCATTGTAACGCCGAGGAAGAGCACCTTCTTGATGTCAAGCTGTGCAGCCCAACCGATGAGCATACCTACGATGACACCCAAAACGAGCGGCTCGCCGAGCACGCCGAACTTCTTCTTCATACCCTCTGCGTCGATGTCGAGCTTAGAGAAGCCCGGAATATAGTCGAGTGCCTTGTTGAAGATGATGGCGAAAGGCATGAAGCTCTGGCAGAACGGCTGCGGAATAGAGATGCCGTCAAGGTCGTAATGCTTCTGAAACTTCTCTGCTGTGAGGTCGGCACACACAAGTGTGTTGATGTAGCAGATGATGGCTGCGAAGTAGCCCCACAAAAGGCTCTCGCCCATCACAAAGTATACTACAGCACCGATGAATGCGAAGTGCCAGTAGTTCCAAAGGTCGATATTGACAGTACGTGTGGTCTTGGTGATGAGCATGAGGAAGTTCACGCCAAGACAGATGGGGATGATGAGTGCACCGACTGCGGTGTTGTAAGCCACAGCGGCAGCAGCCGGCCAACCCATGTCAAACACGTTGAGCTGCAAATGATAGATTTCGGAGATGCCCTTGAGCGGATCGTTGAAGTTGGAGGTAAGCAATGCTGTAACAACTCCCAAACCAACGAAGCCCACACCGACATAAAGACCCGACTTGAATGCCTTGCCGAACTTCATGCCGATGCCCAGACCGATGACGGTGAAGAGTATAGGCATCATCACCGATGCACCAAGACTAATTATGTAACTGAAAACTTGATCCATTTATTTTAATATAAGGAAAGATTATAGTTGCTATATAATTACTTAGACTCGCGTGCATTGGCTACATACTGCAACGACTCGCGGCACTTGTCGCTTACAGCCTTCCAGTCGCCTGCAGCGATAGTGGCCTTCGGGAACAGCTTTGAGCCCATGCCTACGCAGTTGGCGCCAGCCTTAATCCAAGAAGCGATGTTGTCTGCGTCGGGCGAAACACCACCGGTAACCATGATGAGCGACCAAGGCATAGGAGCCTTCAAGCCCTTAACGAAGTTAGGACCGAGAACGTCGCCCGGGAATACCTTGCAAAGGTCGCAACCCATCTCCTGAGCCATACCAACCTCTGTCACTGAACCGCAACCCGGTGTGTAGGGGATGAGGCGGCGGTTGCACACCTTAGCTACGTCGGGGTTGAACAACGGGCCTACTACGAAGCAAGCACCAAGCTGAATGTAGAGCGATGCTGTAGGAGCGTCAACTACCGAACCTACACCCATAGCCATCTCAGGACATTCCTTGGCTGCAAACTTAACCACCTCGGCGAACACCTCGTGAGCGAAGTCGCCACGGTTGGTGAACTCAAATGCGCGCACGCCACCCTCGTAGCATGCCTTTACTATATTCTTTGCTATCTCTACGTCGTTGTTGTAGAATACAGGTACCATACCGGTTCCGGTAATCTTAGCAAGTACCTGCTGTTTGTTGAATTTTGCCATAATAATGAATATAATTAGAAGCCCTACCCCCAGCCCCTCCCCCGTAGGGAGGGGAGTGGTATGTTAGGCTACTTAAAGATTTTAAAGTTATTTTTAAAGTCCTATCGCTGTACTCTACCGTTAGCGTTTCCGGCAGCCAATGCCTCTACCTCGTCAACTGAAACAAGGTTGAAGTCGCCGTTGATAGTGTGCTTCAGAGCCGAAGCAGCTACTGCAGACTCAAGAGCTTCGCCCTGAGTCGGCTTGGTGAGCAAGCCATGGATAAGACCACCTGAGAAAGAGTCGCCACCACCTACGCGGTCGATGATAGGCATGATGTCGTAACGACGGCTCTCGTAGAACTCCTTGCCGTTGTAGATAAGAGCCTTCCATCCGTTGTGTGTAGCCGAGAAGCTCTCGCGCAATGTAGAAACAACGTACTTGAAGCCGAACTCCTTCTGCATCTGCTCGAAAATCTTGTGATAGCCGCTTGCGTCAGTCTGGCCACCCTCTACGTCAGCGTCGGGCTTGAAGCCGAGGCAGAGCTGTGCGTCCTCCTCGTTGCCGATGCAAACGTCAACATACTGCATCAATGGGCGCATAACCGAGATTGCCTTCTCTGAAGTCCAGAGCTTCTTGCGGAAGTTGAGGTCGACGCTCACTGTAACGCCATGACGCTTGGCAGCCTCGCAAGCGAGACGTGTCAGCTCGGCAGCCTTGTCGCTGATGGCTGGTGTGATGCCGCTCCAGTGGAACCACTGTGCGCCTTCCATGATAGCGTCAAAATCGAAATCCTCGGGATTAGCCTCGGCGATAGAAGAGTGTGCACGGTCGTAGATAACCTTCGACGGACGCATTGAAGCACCGGTCTCAGCATAGTACAGACCTACACGTTCGCCACCGCGAGCGATAAAGCGTGTGTCAACGCCATAACGACGCAATGCGTTGATGGCAATCTGTCCGATATCGTGCTTCGGAAGTTTGCTCACAAAGTAAGCCTCATGTCCATAGTTGGCCACACTTACAGCCACATTAGCCTCACCACCACCAGGGATGATACGGAACATTTCTGACTGGATGAAACGATCGTTGCCGTTAGGCGAAAGGCGGAGCATAATCTCGCCAAGAGTAATAATTTTTGCCATTGTTGTTATATATGTTAATTTCTTTAGTTAATAAGTATACGAGTTTATTGAAAAACCTACTGATATAAGAACTGATATATACACTCTATACTGTCTTATTTAACAGTTACGGCAGTCTGCAACGGCTGCTTAAGGTTGTTCATGAAGTCTTCTATCTGCATGTACCACACACGCTGGTTGGGTGTTCCGCTCTTGCACCATGAGGCACCGAAGTAGTAGGTGAAAGGTTCGTTGTTCTTCACGCCACGCTTTACGCCGACGGCGTTGCCAACGATGCCTGACTTCTTGTGCCATGGGTCACGTACGAGCTGGGTAGCATCGGCTCCATTGGGGAAGAGAGCTGCCACATAAATCTCAAACTGATGGCGTTCGGCAGAATCTGTAGGGTCGGTATAGGCTACATAGTTGGGCGCGAGCTTCAGGTCGGAAGCCTTCTCGGTGTGCACCACTACTCCACCGCAAACGTCCATCGGCTTCTTGAGTCCGTCGTACCATACGGTCATCTTATTGAAGAACGACCACTTGTCAAGGCTTATGATACGGTGTTCGGTCACGTTCTGACCGTCAATCTTCTCGGTGTTATAAACAAGTTCGAGTGTGAAGCGCAGCGGACCATTGTCCAGCACGCGATATTCCTTGAAACAATACGGCATTACGATGCTGTCGCCGAGCATAATGGCAGGTGTGCCGCATCCGAGGCTTGGACCTACGTTGTAGCAGTCGAGTCCGGTGCCATGGTCGAGGTGGAGCGAAACAACCTGGTCGAGCGAGTCGGCCTCCTGCTTGCGTCCTTCCTTGCGCATCTGTGCCGAGTGGCGATGGCCGTTGTATACAACAGCATAACGTTTCTCTACATCAGGATAAGGAGTGCTCTTGAGCCACACGTCCATACCAAACGCTTTCTCGCCGGTGCGCTGCAATGCTGGACCGTAAGCTCTGTACGAGCAGCGGTCGTTCTCCCATACAAAGTCGTCGACACGCCAAGGATACAGTTTTCCTACGGTATAGCTCTGTGTAGGGTCGGGTGTGCCAGCCTTGACATAGAACTTGGCTGTGCCGCCAGGGATAACAGTAGTCTCGACAAGCAGCTTGTTGTCGTGTGTTATCTGGCATGCCTCTGGCAGTCCATAGGGGTTTAACACTCTCACGGGGCTGCCTTGGGCTACTCCGAGAGCCTTCCACACTTCGTTGGCATCGAACTCTGCCACCTCAAGTCGTTGCTCCTGTCCGCTGTTTTTGACGGTGAGCACAACGTCGGCCATGCATTCAACCCCTTGAACCATTGCAAGGAGAAGCATGAACGCATACTTTATTTTCCGTATCATTTTCTATATATTAATATGTAATAGATATCATCTAAACGTACCAAAATTGATTATTTTCATTTGATATAAGCTTGATAGCGCTTTCAAATATACTAATAATTATTCTATTTAAGAATATTGTATTTTGGTTTCCCGATAGATTTAATAACTGTTATACATTTATTATCTATAATAGTACGTCTCAGTTTACAAAATTACGGCAAACCGATTATTTTCGAGTATAAAAACGTACAAACGACATACGAATTTCGTACACGGATATAAAAAAAAAGGGATTGCCCCATATCACATGGAGCAATCCCGAAAAAGGAGTTTTCTAACATCAACTTTTAACTTAGGGCGTAATACACATTTACCATAAGCCCTAAATATAAACTAATTATAAATAAACCATTTAATACAAAAAATCCCTATTTTCCATTTACATATGAAATATCACTATTTCTAAAAATGAAATATCACTATTTCTATCTATATTACCAATCTAAATCTTGCCGCCCTTGACTGCCGCCAACGGCACCAGACACTTCCCAATTGACTTGGGAAGATAAGGGGTGTACATAAAGAAATGTCTGCTTGTTTGACTTTTAGTTTTTAATTAATTTGATATAAGTGTGTGTGCTATTGAATTACGATGCAAAGGTAGCAGGAAAACACCAATCGGACGGTACATTTTTGTCCGAAAGGTGTATCTGCCTGTTCACTTTTGAGCTTTTAACACTTATTTGAGCGCTACTTTAGCCAAAATGCCTTCTGTAGCCCATGGGTCTTCGATTTCTTTTAGAATCTGACCCATTCGCTTGGTGAGCTGTTTAATCAGTTTGCGATTCTCTGGCTTGTTGGCAATATTGTTGAGCTGATAAGGATCGTTCTGGTCGTCGAAGAGCAGAATCTCCTTACGCTTGTAGTCGCGTGTGATGTAGATGGCCATTGTGTAGCGGTGGGTCTTGAGTCCACGTGCTGCCGGGAAATAGTTGACAACGAGTCCGTCCTTATCCTTGTCGCCGTCCATATTCTGTATATACAGAGCAGCGTCGGGACGCTCAACCGTCTTAGATGTCGGGTCGAGGAAGAGGCTTGAATAGTCGACACCCTGAGTAACCGACGGAATCTGGTCGTGCAGACCTACAAGACCGAGCATTGTAGGCATGATGTCGGGCGACGAAAGCAGCAGGTTGTCAGTACGCGGAGTGAGATGGCCCTTATACCTTACAATAAAGGGAACGTTCATCGACTCTGAATATGGCGAGTTCTTCGGGTCGTCGGTGTTCTGCGAGCACATTGTCTCGCCGTGGTCGGACGTGAACACAACGATTGTATTGTCGTCAAGACCAGCCTCACGCAGTGCGTCGAGAATCATGCCGAAGGCGCGGTCAACGCCTGTAACCGATGCGAAATAATAGCGAACCGACTCTGCCTTGCGCATTTCGCGGTTTGCATTCTTACGAACGAGGAGCTGATCGAGCGGCTGCTTGGCATACAGATTATAATCTTCTTCCATACAGTCGGTGAGCGAACGATACGGGCTGTGAGGCGGGTTCATGCCCACCATGAGGAAGAACGGCTTGCTGGAGTCGCGCTCGCCGTTGCGGTTGAGAATGTAGCTTACGGCGTGCTTTGCCTCATATATTGGCGACCACTCGTGCGGATCGTGACGATTGCCGTTGTTGTCCCAGTAGTGCGGGTTCTTGTGCTCGTCGAATGTGCCGTACGACAACCAGTAGTTGAATCCGTGACGCTGTTGCGGCTCGGTGTAGGCATCCCATACGGGGCGCTGTGTCTCTACATATTCGCCTGGGTTCTGTGGCGAGTTCTTGGTAGGGAACTGCACATGAAGCTTGCCGATGTATCCGCAGTCGTAGCCCGCCTGGCTCATCACGTCGCTCCAGCTTACGGGGTCGGTAAGCCAAGAAGATATAGGACGGCTTGAGTTGCAGTTGAGAGGCACACCGCTCTTGTTAGGATACATACCGGTAAGCAGCGAGCCGCGATGGGGGCTGCTCAACGGACAGTTGCTCTGTGCCGATGTGAGCACTACCGATTCACGAGCGAAGCGGTTGATATTGGGGGTATGCACGGGGTCGTTCTGCGAGTTGATGGATCCCTCAAAGCCTGGCTGGCTCCAAAACTCCATAGCGTAATTGCGCATCTGGTCGGGGAATACATACACTACATTAGGACGCTGCTGTGCGGCAGCTGTTGTTGCGAACACCGAAAGAATAGGTGTTGCAACGTTCTTTAGCATAGACAGCTTGCTAAAAAAGCTTGAATTAGACATATATATTATTGTTTTTAGGTTTTACTATTGAGATATAAAGATTCCGTTCAAAAGGTTGTTCATCACGTTACAAAGTTATGAAATCATTGTGAAACAAACGTATATTTTAGTACAGAATCTTTATTATTTAGTACCCATTTGTATGGTTTTTAGACATTTTTTGCAGTTGGCACCCAAAAACAAACGTTATTAAAGTTGTACGCGTGCTGTTAAAAAAACTTGATTGTTTGCACGTTGCGCCATAAAGTAGTAATTTTGCAACGCAATGAAATACATATTATTAACAATCATCACGCTGATGCTGTTCACGGCGTGCGCCAAGACCGATGACGAGAAGGCCCAGGACCTGCTCGCCCAGATAGACCAGCTCTATGCCAAAGGCAAGTACAAGGAGACTCTCGACTCAATAACCGTACTGCGCGACCGCTTCCCTATGGCACTTGAGTCAAGACGCAAGGCGCTCGTGGTATGGCAGAAAGCATCGCTCGCTATGGCGCAGAAAGACGTAGCAAACACCGACATACGCCTGCAGGAAGTGGCACGACAGATAGAGGAAACCACCGACCGACTGACACGCAACATGCTGCTTGTAAAGCGCGACTCGCTCCAGGCACGATACGAGGCTATGTGCGGTGTAGTGAGAATGATACACGCAAGGCAGAAACAATAGCATAGGATAAACTTGTTTATTTGACAGGTTTTTTGTATTTTTGTGCCGACTTATAAACAGACATGACAAAAACAGAAGAACAATTCAGAAGCGTGATGCAGGAGTGCCGGACGTTATTCGGCAAGAAACTGCACGACTATGGGGCATCGTGGCGCATATTGCGCCCGTCGTCGCTCACCGACCAGCTCTTCATCAAGGCCAAGCGCATACGCTCAATCGAAATCACTGGCACTACGCTTGTAGGCGAGGGTATACGCCCCGAGTTTATCGCTTTGATAAACTATGGCATCATCGGACTTATACAGCTCAAGAACGGATTCACCGACACCGTGGACACCACGCCCGACGAGGCGATGGCTATGTACGACGAGTTTGCCAAAGAATGCCTGGAACTGATGCTGCGCAAGAACCACGACTATGCCGAGGCATGGCGCGACATGCGCGTGAGCAGCTATACCGACTTTATTCTGACCAAAATACAACGCGTCAAGGAAATAGAAAACATCAACGGCAACACTCTCGTATCGGAAGGCATCGATGCCAACTATATGGACATCATCAACTATGCCTGCTTCGGAGCCATAAAGACTGCAGAGAACGAATAATACCCACACACTGCCAACATACGACAGCAGAAATAATTCATCAACAAAAATGTCCAAACTCAGAATACTCGCCGTAAACCTGTGCCGACTGATACTTGCACTGACATTCATCCTGTCAGGATATGTCAAGGCTATCGATCCGCTTGGCACACAATACAAGCTGAAGGACTATGCAGCCGCGTTGCATCTGGCGGAGTACATACCCGACTGGATTACGCTCACCGGAGCGATAGCATTGGCTATGACGGAGTTTGCACTGGGCATGTTCATGCTGTTTGCCATACAACGCCGACTTGTGTCAAAGTTCACGACGGCAATGATGGTGGTGATGACTCTCATCACGGTGTGGATATTCATAGCCAACCCTGTAAAGGACTGCGGATGCTTCGGCGATGCCATAAAGCTGACCAACGGCGAGACTCTGCTCAAGAACATTGTGTTGCTGGCAGCAGCAATAGTAACTATGTTGCGCCCTATGGACATGGGCAGACTAATATCGAAGTCGAACCAATGGATTGTGACCAACTACTCGCTGATATACATCGTGTGCACAAGCGTATACTGCCTGTATGCCTTGCCTACGTTCGACTTCCGTCCGTATCACATCGGAGCCAACATCAAGAAGGGCATAGAGATACCCGAAGGAGCCGAGCAGCCGGAGTTTGAGACCACGTTCATACTGAAAAAGAACGGACAGACGCGCGAATTCACACTCGACAACTATCCCGACTCCACATGGACCTTCGTAGACAGCAAGACCGTGCAGACGAGCGAGGGATACGTACCGCCGATACATGACTTCAGCATGGAAGACATGACGACGGGCGACGACATGACAGACGACGTGATATCCTCCAAGGGATACACCTTCCTGCTCGTGTCGCCACATCTGGAGAATGCCAACGACTCATACTTCGGCAACATGAACCAACTCTACGACTATGCCCAGGCGCATAAATACCGCTTCTACTGCCTCACGGCAAGCAACGCCAAGGCGATAGACCGCTGGCGGGACATGACGGGAGCCGAATACCCGTTCCTCTTCACCGACGAGACCACGCTGAAGACAATCGTCAGAAGCAATCCCGGACTGCTGTTGCTGAAAGACGGAGTGGTGATAGGCAAATGGAGCCACAACCAACTGCCGCAGCTCGATGACGAGTCGGCGCCGCTCGACAAACTGCCCGAGGGCAAGCTCTCAGTCACATCGCTGGGCAAGAAGATATGCCTGTCGCTGCTGTGGTTCTTCCTTCCGCTGTTCATCCTGTCGCTTGCCGACAGAACATGGGAATGGACGCGCCGCTTCAGGAAACAGAAGTCGGCGACAGGACAGACGGACGGAAGTGATTCTACTGACAAAGACAACAACACCCCCGTCGCAGACGAGGGATAACATCATTTTAATTATTAGCAAAAGTAAAAGGAAATGAGAAAGAAAATTGTAGCAGGCAACTGGAAAATGAACATGAACCTGCAAGACGGAGTAGCTCTGGCAAAGGAGCTTAACGACACACTGACAGCACAGAAGCCAAACTGCGGAGTGATAATCTGCACTCCATTCATTCATCTGGCAAGCATCGCACAGTTCCTCGATCAGAGCGTAATCGGTCTTGGAGCCGAAAACTGCGCCGACAAGGAGAAGGG
>OIYR01000874.1_pt1 | contig 16218 bp, 16 predicted proteins | sample 1588221 | NCBI WGS metagenome assembly OIYR01 (sample SAMN03283292) | human gut metagenome | biome: human-associated habitat; material: feces | host: Homo sapiens | place: Peru | collected 2012 | reverse complement strand
AAAATTTTAAATAGATTAGAAGAGCTTATAAACGAAAGATTGAAATAAATTTAAATTAATATATTATAAATACAATTAATTAATAACGAGGAATAAAATTGATAAGACATTCGAGACCTACAATAAGAAAAAAAGATTTGGAAAGCGCCTTGAAAGTAATGATTAGCGACAATTTGGCTACGGGCGATATTATAAAAGAATTTGAAAAAACATTTGCAAATTATTTTGGTAAAAGTTTTTCGGCAATATTTGTAAGCAGCGGAACTAGCGCTTTGGAAATTATATTAAGATATTTAAATATTAGCGAAGGAGACGAGGTAATAATGTCTTCTTTTTTAAATGCCTCTCCTATTCAAGCGGTTGTAAATTTAAAAGCAAAACCAATTTTAATAGATATTGACGAAGACAGTTTTCAAATATCGATGGATAATGTAATCGAAGCGATAAATGAAAAAACAAAAGCTATTATAGTTTCGCATATGTTTGGAAATTGCGCTTTGATTGACGAGCTTGCCGATATTAAAGTTCCCATTATAGAGGACGCCTCGCATAGTTTGGGAGGAAAATATAGAGATACACTTTTAGGAAGTTTTGGAGATTTTGCATATTTTTCTTTTTCGGCTACTAGAATGATAACTTCGGGCGGCGCAGGCGGAATGATATTAACGAAAAAAAAAGGAATGGACGCCATAAGAGATATTATTCATTATGATAAAAAAGAAAATTTTATTCCAAGATTCAATTATTGCGCAACAGATTTGCAAGCTTCAATAGGAATGGAAGAGTTTAAACATATTGAAAGAATGATTGAAGTTAGAAAAGATATAGCGTCTTTTTACGATTCTGCAATTTTAGAAAGTAAATTAAGCAAATTTTCAATGCATGATTCTGAAGAACCTTCTTATTATAGATATGTTTGTATGTTAAACGGAGAGATGAATATTTACGATACTATTTCAATGTTTGAAAGACATAAAGTGGAAGTTGCAAAACCGATATTTAAACCTTTGCATCAATATTTGAATCTGCCGAAAGAGGATTTCCCAAATACTGAAAAAGCTTATTTAAATAGCATATCTTTGCCTATATATCCAACTTTGCAAAAAAACGAAGCGGATTTAATATGCAAGCTTATTAAACAAATAAGATAATTATATTATTCTGAAAGTCATCATAGCGTTTATATCTAAATATAATCTCGCTCTAAACATTGGATGATATATATATTGTCCTATTTTTAAATTCGCTTCCGTGTATATTCTATTTATAAATTCCCATTCTAAATGAGCATAAGCGCCGATAGTTTGCCATAAATGTTTAGTATTATTTATATAAGCGAGCATATAATTTATTCCAACCGACAAAGGATATAAATTAAATATAAGCATAGAATCAAGTTTATAAGAAATATCGTTTTTATCTCTTATAAGAAGCAAATCATAATCCAAATGATATTTTCCGTATTTAATAAATGCATATTTGAAAGTTAATCCCGCTTGTAAAATAATTCCTCTTCCTTCAAAAAGCATTTTTAAAAATTCTACTTTAAATGTCGGAGTAATTTCGGCTTCAAAAGATATATTTTCTGATTTATTAGCGTTGTTTAATTCGTTTGTATCAAAAGATTGATTTACGCTTTCAAAATTAACAAATCCTCTTTTGGCAAAAGTATAATAATTCAAAAAAGACAATTTGGCGTTTATATTAAAATATTCTACAATCGAAGCGTCTACAAAAATTGTTAATTTATTATTTTCGGCGGTAATATAATCGCTTATTCCTAAATCCGTTTTAATTCCTTCCCAAATATAACCAGGAAATACATCCGAAATAAATCTATAAAATAATTTTATCTCGCCGCCTCCGTCAAGATATGGGAAAAAAATTCCGTTTAATTTTGCTCCTATATAAAGCCCTGATTGAATATTGGTTTGAGCCGATAAACCTTTAAATATTGAAATAAATATTATAATAAATATTAACAAAAATCTTATTGACTTCATTTACAAAACATTAAAAATATGATTATATTATTATATATTATTTTAGAAAAAATATATATAAAATATTCGGATACTTTCTAAATTTATAACTATAATTTATGTTATAATATTAAATATAATAAAAATTATTAAAAATATTTTATCCGTTTTTCTTATAATATTTTTAATGTCTTGGGGGCAATTTCAAATACCTTTAATTTTTGCAAGTTCTATTCAAACTAAACCTATATCTATAGTAGCATCAGAATTTGTCTCTAAAGATAGCATAAAATATGGAATAACTACCGCAGCTGGATTGCTTGCTATATTTCCGCCAGCATTATTATCTATTATATTTAGAAAATTTTTGGTTAGTAGCATAATCGGAGGTTTTTCAAAATAATTATATAAATAAAACATTGTAATTTTATATTTTTAATTATACAATATAAACTATGAATATTAAAAAAATTATAATTATTTCTGTATTACTTTCTTTATTTGTAAATATTTTAAATGCCGAGATAATATTATCATTTGTGGGCGATGTAATGACTGGAAGCGATTATCCCGATAAAAGTTATTTGCCGTCAAACGAAGGAAAAGATATATTTAAAAGCGTTGAAAATTATTTTAAAAACTCAGATGTTAATTTTGCAAATTTGGAAGGAGCGATAGCAAATACAAATACGCAGTCGTCAAAGAGAAGCAAAAATTCTTATTCTTTTCGTATGCCTCCTTATATGGCAAACAGAATAGCCGAAGCGGGTTTTAATATAGTCGCAGTCGCTAATAATCATTCGAGAGATTTCGGAGATAAAGGTTATAAACAGACTCAAGAATATCTAAAAAATGCGGAAATAAAAATAGTCGGAAATATTTTAAATACAGCTACTATTATAGAAATTAAAAATAAAAAAATAGGATTTTTAGCTTTTTATTATTTTTCTTACGCGAATAATTCTATTCAAGATATAACTTCTGCAAAAGCGTTGGTTGAAAAAACAAAAAAAGAATGCGATTTTCTTATCGTGAGTTTTCATGGCGGAGCTGAAGGCGGAAATATGTTTAGAGTTCCTAAAGAAACGGAAATATTTTACGGAGAGAATAGAGGCGATGTTTATAAATTTGCAAGAGCGGTAAGCGATGCTGGAGCGGATTTGATAATCGGGCATGGTCCTCATGTTTTAAGAGCTATGGAAGTTTATAATAATTCTTTTATAGCGTATTCGCTTGGAAATTTTGTAGGCTATAAACAATTTTCTTTGGCGGGAAATAATGGAATAAGCGCGATATTGCAAATTACATTAAACGACAATTTAAAAATAAATTCGGCTAAAGTAATTCCGATTAAACTTATAAACGGAGGAATTCCAAGCGTTGATTATTCAAACGAAGCAATAAAAAAATTAAATAATTATGCAGATTTAGATTTTCCAAACAGCGGAATAAAATTTAACTCCGAAGGCGAAGCGATTTTAAATAAATAATAATTAGGAGATTTTAATGAATATTTCGCATATAGCTATTTGGGTTAAAGATATAGAAAATATAAAAAACTTTTATGTAAAATATTTTAATTGCAAATGCAACGATAAATATATTAATAATAAAAAAGGTTTTGAATCTTATTTTCTTTCATTTGAAAACGGTTCTAAAATAGAAATAATGAATATAAAAGATATAAACGAATTGAATAAAGAAAATAATTTTTACGGTTTTGCTCATATTGCAATTTCGGTTGGAAGCAAATATAAAGTCGATAGTTTGACGAAAGAATTAAAAAATGACGGTTATATAATATCTTCAAATCCAAGAACTACAGGAGACGGATATTATGAAAGCGTTATATTAGACCCAGAAAATAATAAAATAGAATTAACGATTTAATAATAGGAGCGAATAATAATTATGGGAACTTTAGAAAATATGGATATTAATAATATTAAAAATTCCTGCGGAAGAATAAGCAAAGAAGAAGTTAGAGAAAAAATTTATAAAGATAAAAATATTGAAAAAGCTATTAAAGAAGGAGTTGAAAATTTTCTTGATAATACCGAATTAAAAAAATATTCTTTAGATTCTGGAGCTTATGCTGAATACGAATATTTAAATAATTTTGTTTTGATAACTACTGAAATTTTAGAAGACGGTTATATATTGTCTGATATCCATATAGATGTTAATATAATAGTGAACGATTATTCTTTGAACGCCGATAACAAAAAAGAAATATTTATAGCTTTGAATAATAATTATTTAATTGGACTAAATTTAAAATTCTTCTTAAAAAATATAGAAGACGATATTGAAGATATTCAAGTTAGATATTTTAGCATTTATGGTTTTAGTAATAATAAAAAATAACGCCATATAAATATAAACTTAAACGGTATAAAAACCGCTTAAGTTATAATATTTAATTTTTTAAGATAAAACATCTTTCATGCCGTAAAGATTTGGTTTCTTTCCAATCAAAAATTTAGCGGCTTTTATAGCGCCATGAACAAATATTTTTTTTGACATAGCCGAATGTTTTATTTCAATAGATTCATCGTCTCCGTAAAATATAACTCTATGCTCGCCTACAACCGAACCGCCTCTAATAGAATGCATGCCGATTTCATTTTTATCTCTTTTATGATTTCCTTCCCGTCCGTTAATCAAATTCATTTTATTTTCCAAAGTTTGATTTATTGCATTAAATAAAGTTTTAGCCGTTCCGCTTGGAGAATCGACTTTTTTATTATGATGCGTTTCTATAATCTCAATATCGAATCCATTAAGATTTTCCGCCATTTTTGAAACTAAATCGTTCATTAAATTTATGCCGATAGAAGTATTTGACGAAAGCAAAATTGGAATTTTTGAAGACGCTTCTTTAATTTGACTCAATATTTTATCGTCATAACCCGTAGTGCAAATTACTATCGGAATATTATTATTGACTGCAAAATTAAGCATATTTGGAATTCTCGAAAAATGCGAAAAATCTATTATTATGTCTCCTTTCTCTTCGGTTAGCTCGTCGGCAAATCCCGTTATCTCCAAATCTTCTTCGGCTTCTGCAACCGATTTTAAAATAGATGCCATCGTTCCAGTTCCATGAATAATTAATTTCATTTTTTTACTCCGTATTTTTTTATTATCTCTTTTACATGCTCTTTATTTTTTTCGCTTAAAGGTCCTAAAGGCGAACGACAATCTCCAACTTCAAAACCGATTATATTCATTGCATATTTTATAGGCACGGGATTAACTTCTATAAACATAGCTCTTATTAAATCTATAAAATGTATTTGAGTTTTAGTCGCTTCTTTAATGTTTCCGTTTAGATAATTCATAACCATATCATGATTTTCTCTAGGAACGATATTGCTTGTTACGGATATTACGCCTTTTCCTCCCAAAGCTAATATTGGAGTCACCATATCGTCATTTCCAGAATATAAATCTAAATTAGGAACTTCGCTAGCTATATCAGCCGTATAACTTATATCGCCGCTTGCTTCTTTTATCGCCTCTATATTTGAAACTTCCGATAATTTTTTAATCACAGAAATTGGCAATTTAACTCCCGTTCTTGAAGGCACATTATACATTATAATCGGACATTTTGCAGCGTTTGCTATTTGAGTAAAATAATCTATAAGCCCGCTATCGTTTCCTTTATTATAATAAGGAGTAACCGCCATAATCGCATCCGCTCCGTATTCGTAAGATTTTTTTGTAAGTTCAACCGCAGTCGCCGTGACATTCGTTCCCGTTCCAGCTATAAGCATAGTTCTTTTATTCGTCACTTCTATGCAGAATTTTATAACTTCGATTCTCTCTTCTCTCGTTAAAGTAGCGCTCTCTCCTGTCGTTCCAGCTGCAATTATAGCGTCAACTTTATTTGCTATTTGAAACTCGATAAGCTCGGCTAATTTTTTATAATTAACCTGTCCGTCTTTTGTAAATGGCGTTATAAGGGCTACGCCCGCTCCCGTAAATAGTGATGACATATTAATCTCCTTGTTTTAAAATATTTTATTTTAATTTTTTTATTTCTTAATAAACAAATCTTTTTTATTATAAGTTTCATATACATTAACTATTTGAATATTGACTCCTATATTTATAGCTCTTTCGTCTATATCAAACAGTCCGTTATGAATAGGAATATTTATATTTTTATTTGAAACTCCCAAACTAAAAAAAGCTCCCGAAACTTTTTGAAGATAATAACTAAAATCTTCCGTTGTCATATTTGAATTTTCTTCTATAAAAACATTTTCTTTTCCCAATATATTAAAACCGTTTTCTTTAATAATATCTACGGCTTCGGTATGATTAATTAAAGCGGGATAAGAAGGCATATTTATAAACTCCGCTTTTGCATTAAAAGAGTTTGCGGTATTTAAAATAATTTTTTCTATCATTGACAATCTTTTATTTCTTATTTCGTCATTGCATAACATTCTTATTATTCCTTCCATTTGAACGAAATCGGCTACTATATTTCTTGCGCTTCCTCCTTTTATAGTTCCGACATGCAATCTCATACTTCCATCGGTAAAAGCGGACACAAAATTATGCAATTGATTTAAAATATTAGAAGCTACGATTATAGAATCTATTCCTTCATAAGATTTTGCTCCGTGAGACGCTTTGCCATAAATTTTAATATCAAACATATTTGAGCTTGCATACATAACGCCATATTTTACGCTTATTTGTCCTACCATTATTTCGGGACGAACATGCAAACCGTAAATAATATTAACATTATCTAAAGCGCCTTCGTCTATCATAGGTTTTGCTCCTCCTGTAGTTTCTTCGGCGGGCTGATAAATTAATCTGATATTGCATGGCGGTTTTATTTTAGAAAAATATTTTGCAATTCCCGTTAAAATTGCAATATGAACATCATGTCCGCATGCATGACATTTTCCTTTTTCTTTAGAAGAATATTCGCAAGTTTTTAAATCGTCCATTGGAAGAGCGTCCATATCCGTTCTAAAAGCTACAGTAAAATTTTTATCTTCTCCTTCAATGTCTGCTATTATTCCCGTTTTTGCGATTTTAGTTCTATGTTTTATATTTAAAGAATTAAGAATAGAAGAAATTTTTTCCATAGTTCTTATTTCTTCAAAACCTAATTCGGGATGTTTATGTATATCTCTTCTTAAATCAATTAAAAATTCTCTCATTGAAATAAGCGAGGATTTTATCAAATCATTATCGTATATCATATTTATTGAACCTTAATAATTATAAATAGAATATATTATAATCGTTTTTATGTAAATATATTAAAATTTTACTACTATATTTTAACATATTGACAAATATTATAAAATATAATATATTACTAAATAATATTAATTATCAATTATTATTTAACATAATTAAGGTTTGTTATGAATAATACAAGAAATACGATACAGAAACAGGTTATATTAAACGCCGTTAGAGAATTAAAAAATCATCCAACTTCGGAAGAGGTTTATAATCATATAAAACCAAATTTTCCTTCTATAAGTTTGGGAACGGTTTATAGAAATTTAAATTTACTTTCTGAAAATAAAGATATACAAAAAATATCGATAATAGACGATGCTATTAGATTTGACCATAGAACTGACGAACATTATCATTTTCAATGCGATAAATGTAAAAAATTATTCGATATGCCTATGCAATATCAAAAATTTTTAGACGAAACCGCTTCAAAAGAAAACGATATGGAAATTATAAAACATGATATTGTATTTTTGGGAATCTGTAAGTCTTGCAAATCTTAAAATTTTATCATAATAAAAAATTATAAAAATTATCTTATAAAGTATTGATTTAACTAATATATTTTATTATAATAATATATATAAAATAATTTTTAAGGATAATATATGTCGAAAGGTTATTTCGCTTTAGTATTGCATGCACATTTGCCTTATGTGAGACATCCCGAGCATGAAAATTTTTTAGAGGAAGAATGGTTATACGAGGCAATTACGGAAACTTATGTTCCTTTGCTTGACGCTTATGATAGATTGGTTAATGACGGAGTGAATTTTAAAATCACAATGAGCGTTACGCCTCCTCTTATGAATATGCTTGCAAATGAACTTCTTCAAAATAGATATGTCGAGCATATAGAGAAGTTAATAAAATTGGCGGAAATGGAATGCGAGAGAACTTCTTTAGACCCAAATTTTCATCATACTGCCGAAGTTTATAGAGATAAATTTTATAGAATAAGAGATATATTCGTTTACAAATATAATAAAAATTTATTAAACGGATTTAGATATTTTTTAGAAAGAGGAAATTTAGAAATAATAACTTGCGGAGCTACGCATGGATTTTTTCCTTTTATGCAGGAATATCCTAACGCCATAGAAGCGCAATTAAGAATGGCTGTTAAAACTCATGAAAGACATTTAGGTAGAAAACCTACGGGAATATGGCTTGGCGAATGCGGATTTTTTCCAGGACTTGAAAAACATTTAGCAAATAACGGAATTAAATATTTCTTTGTCGACACTCACGGAATAATGCATGCAGATAAAGTGCCAAAATACGGAGTTTACGCTCCTTTATATTGTTCGAGAGAAAGTAGAGTTGCGGCATTTGGACGAGATATTGAAAGTTCAAGAAGCGTTTGGAGCGCTGAAGTCGGTTATCCAGGCGATTTTAGATATAGAGAATTTTACAGAGATATAGGCTACGATTTACCTTTTGAATATATCAAAGATTTTATTCAAAGTAACGGTTTAAGAAAAAATACGGGAATTAAATATTATAGAATTACGGGAAAAGATTGTCCGAAAGAACCTTATAATCCTGAAGCCGCTATGGACGCTGCGGGAGAGCATTCGGGCAATTTTATGTTTAATAGAGAAAAGCAGATTGAATATTTAGCTTCCGTTATGGATAGACCGCCAATTATAGTTTCGCCTTATGATGCGGAATTATTCGGGCATTGGTGGTATGAAGGACCTATGTTTATAGAATTCTTAATGAGAAAAATTCATTTCGACCAAAATATAATAGAAACTATAACGCCTAAAGAATATTTAGAAAGGCATCCCGTAAATCAAATATCTATGCCTTCAATGTCGAGTTGGGGAGCGAACGGATACGGAGAAGTTTGGCTTAACGGAACTAACGGCTGGATATATAGACATTTGCATAAAGCTGCAGAAAGAATGATTGAACTTGCTCGTGATTATTATAATGAAACGGGACTTTATGAAAGAGCTTTAAATCAAGCGGCGAGAGAACTTTTGCTTGCTCAAAGCAGCGATTGGGCTTTTATAATGCATACGGGAACTATGGTAGAATATGCCGTTAATACTACAAAATTATATTTGAAAAGATTTACCGATTTATATTACGCTATTAAAAATAGAGATTTAAATGAAGAATGGTTAAGCAAATTAGAATGGCGAGACGATATATTTCCCGAAATGGATTTTAGAATTTATAATTAAGCATAAATAACAAAATTAATTTTTATATAATTTATAAATTAATTAGCTAGTTTTTCTATGTTTTTGTAATGCCTAAAATATAAAGTTAAAATAATCGCTATAATCATTATAATAGCCGCATATACGGATAAATTTTTATAAGCGATTCCATAATGTATGAGAAGTCTTCCGTATTTCGCGCCGATTGCGTTTCCTAAATTAAAAGAACTTTGATTAAAAGTCGATGCTAAATTTGGCGCGCCTTTTGCCTGTTCTACAACCAAAGCCTGAAGCATAGGACAAATGGCAAATCCCGTTATGCTCCATGCGAATAGAGTCGCAATCATAGGCATAATTTTTGTATTAACGAATAGCATTATAATTTGTATAATAACTATTAAAAACATAATCGATATTAAAGATTTTATTAAACTTTTATCTCCAAGTTTTCCTCCCGTTAAAGTTCCTATTGAAAGCCCCGCTCCTATCCAAAATAATATTTTTACTACTGTGGCTTTATTAACCATAGTAACTTTTTGCAGAATTGGGTCTATATAAGTAAATATTGTAAATAAACTTGCGGAAGTTAAAACGGATAAAATAAGAGGAATAAATACTCTTCTATGTTTTAAAATTTTAAACTCTCCTATAATGTCTCCGCTCGGCATTGGTAAGTTTGACGGAATAAATTTTAATAAAGCCAAAACCGATAAAACTCCTATAGCGCTAACAATCCAAAATGTCGCTCTCCATCCAAATTGTTCGCCGATATGAGTGCCAACGGGAACTCCCAAAATATTTGCCAAACTAACGCCCATAAAAACTAAAGCTATAGCTTGAGATTTTTTATTTTCGTCTACCATTCCCGCAGCTACAACGGAAGCTATTCCAAAAAAAGTTCCATGACATAAAGCCGCTAAAACTCTTGCAACCATTAAGAAATAATAACTTGTCGATAACGCGCATAAAATATTGCCTATTATAAACATAAACATTAAAGATAGTAGGGCAATTTTTCTTGAGAGTTTCATTGTAAGAATTGCAAGCAAAGGTCCACCGACAACGACTCCCATTGCATACATTGTCACTAAAGAGCCAGCTTGAGGAATAGTAATATTTAAATCTTCCGCTATCTCCGACAATAAACCCATTATTATATATTCGCTTGTTCCTATTCCGAATGCTGAAAAAGTGAGCATAAATATTGCAAAAGGCATTTTAATCTCCAAAATATTTTTATAATTCGACAAAGATTTTATAACTAATTTTATATATGTCAATATTTTTACTTTTAATTAATATAAAATATGTTATAATTAAAAACTAAAATAAAATAAAGGCTAAAAATGAATAATCAAATTAATAACGAAGAAAGCAAAAAATTTGTTTTCAAAGTCGGAGTAATTGTCGCAGCTATAGTATTAGTTTTCTTAATAGGAGCGGGACTACTTATTGGAATATTCTTATTTGTAGGCGGAAAATCGAGTTTAAATAAAATGGCTGAGAATTACGAAGTCTACGATGCGGAAATTTACGCTAAAAAATACGGCGATAAAATAATTAAAGAATTAGTTTTAAATTACGGAAAAGATATAAATCAAACGGGCGATGAAGATATAGGCGGATTATATCAAGCGATAAAACATAACAATATTAAAGCCGTTAAATTCTTTATAGAAAATAACGCCCATGTTGAAATAGCGACTTTTGACGGAACTACTCCTCTCGTATTGGCAATAGAAGAAAATAAACCGAAAATTGTCGAACTTCTAATTAAAGAAGGCAAAGCAAATATTTACGGATATTATTTTGGAGAAGATTTTGAAAAATATCCTATATATTGCGCCGTTAAAAATAAAAATCTAAATATAATAAAAATTCTTTTAAATAATAATTTTAATTTGAAAGAAGAAAATTATATTTTAAGTTATGCAATGGAAAATAGCGATGAAAATATTATTAAATATTTGGTTGAAAATGGAGCGAATATTAATTATGAAATTTTTTACGAAAACGAAGAAAGCAAAAGAACGATTTTATACGATGCAGTTTTATCTTTAAATCTTAAATTGGTTGAATATTTTTTAGATAAAGGAGCGAGTATAGAAAATGCGGGCAAAAGCGATATTTACGGAAATATTATAACGGCTGCGGCGGGTTCTAAATTCAACAATTCAAACGATAAATCGCCCGTTGATTTAACATTGCTTGAAAAGTCCGCGGAAAACAGCGCTAAAATAACGCAAATGATTATAGATAAAGTCGATAAAAAACTTATAAACGATTCTTTGGAAGGAAAAACTCCTTTAATAATAGCCGTTGGAAATTCTTATATTGATACTGCAAAAATACTTATTGAAAACGGGGCGAATATAAATGAAGTCGATTTTGAAGGATGGAGCGCTTTAAGTTATGCGGTAAATAACGGAGATATTGAAATTGCAAAATTATTATTGGAAAATAAAGCGAAAATTAAAGACGAATTATTGATTGCAATTAAAAGCCCGATAGTCGAAAGTAGCATTAATATAATGAAACTATTAATCGACAATAAAGCAAATATTAATTATACTGACGAAAACGGATTTAATCCTTTAAATATAGCGATTGAAAGCGGAGATATGGAACTTACAAAATTTTTAATAACAAACGGAGCGAATGTAAATAGTTTAATGCAAGATGGAGTAAGTTTAATCGGATATGCGATAGCTCAAAATAATATGGATTTGCTTCAAATTTTAATTGAAAACGAAGCGAATGTTAATTATACGGGTGGAGATTCTTGGGCTAACACTCCTTTACAGACGGCTTCAAGATTGGGGCTTGATAATGTCGTTAGAATTTTGCTTACAAGAAACGCCGATATAAACGCGGTAGATATGAACGGAAACACGGCTTTGCATACTGCGGCTTTAAATTCTCAACTTTCGGTAGTTAAATTATTATTAGAAAAAAATCCGAATTTAGATATTCAAAATAAAGTCGGAAACACGGCTTTGCATTTAGCGGTTATTTCGGGGAATATAGATATTGTAGGGGAGTTGGTATTGAAAGGAGCGAACACTAAAATAAGAAATAACGATGGAAAATACCCGAGAGATATAGCGAGAGCGAATAATAGCGCCGCAATATTTGAAGTATTGAGAGAAGCAGAAAATAAAAATATTAATCAATAAAAAAGCATACTAAAAATTATTGAATACTCTTTTATAATTCACAATATTACCAATATTAACTAATATTTATTTACAAATGATCGACTGATAAACTTAATTTTATATTTAAACTCGCTGTAGTCAAATAAACAACTTAGTTTAATAAAGCATAACATTTTTTAATTATTAAAATATTTTCAAATTCTATAAATTATTTTTTTAATATTCGTATTTTATTTTATTTCATTTTTGAAGCCATTATATTTGCAACTATAGAACCCGATATATTATGCCATACGCTGAATATTGCGCCAGGAACCGTAGCCAAAGGCATAAAAGCAAAATGAGTAGCGGCTAAAGATGTAGCAAGCCCAGAGTTTTGCATTCCTACTTCTATTGATATAGCCTTACATTTTGAATTATCTAAACGAAGTAATTTTCCAATAATAAAACCTAATAAATACCCAAAGCAATTATGGAGCATAACGACTATAATAATTAAATACCCTACCTGCATCAATCTTGAAGAATTAGCGGAAACTACTGCGGCTACTATCGAAACTATTGCAAGAACAGATATAAGAGGCAGTATTTCTTTTATATGGTTTGTAAATTTATGGAAAAATCTATTTATTATAAATCCTAATCCTATTGGTATTATAACGACTTGAACTATAGATATAAACATATTAACGGCATTTACATTAACTCTTTGCCCAGCGTATAATAAAGTTAAAAGAGGAGTGACAATTGGAGCTAAAATAGTAGATACCGAAGTCATTCCAACAGATAAAGCTACATCTCCTTTTGCAAGATAAGTCATAACATTTGAGGAAGTTCCGCCAGGACAAGTTCCTACTAATATAACTCCTACCGTTAATTCTGTAGGCAATTTAAAAATTATAGAAAGCAAAAATGCTAAAAGAGGCATTATGCTAAATTGAGCTATCGCTCCTATTATTATATCTTTAGGTCTTGTAAAAACGACTTTAAAATCTTCAAATTTTAGAGTAAGTCCCATTCCAAACATTACTATCATTAAAAGATAATTGACATAACTCGTTTTGATAAAACTTACCGATTTAGGAAAAAATAAAGATAATGTAGCCACTATCAATACTATTATAGCCATATTTTTCCCAAAGAAATTACTTATATTTTTTAATATTTTCATTTTTTGTCCTTAATTCATTAAATTATTATTTTGTATAAAAAACTATTTTAATATAGCTCCCGTATTCGCCGATTGAACGAGTTTTCTATATCTTCCAAGCCAACCTTTAATTTCTTCCAAAGGTTTAATTGAAATTTCTTTTTTTCGTTTTTTCATTTCTTCGTCAGATATTTCAAGATTTATTGAATGATTTGGAATATCTATGCTTATAATATCGTTTTCTTTTATAAAAGCTATTTCGCCTCCGCTTGCAGCTTCTGGAGAAACATGCCCTATCGAAGCCCCTCTTGAAGCTCCCGAAAATCTTCCGTCAGTTATTAAAGCGACATCTTTATCTAATTTCATTCCCGCTAAAGCCGAAGTTGGATTTAACATTTCGCGCATTCCTGGACCGCCTTTTGGACCTTCATATCTTATAACTACAACATCGCCTTTATTTATTTTTCCCGCATATATCGAAGTTATTGCATCCTCTTCAGATTCAAATACTCTTGCGGGACCTTTATGGACGAGCATTTCGTCTGCAACCGCCGAACGCTTTACTACGCAACCGTCTCTTGCTATATTTCCCCAAAGAATCGCTATACCTCCCGTTTTGCTATAAGGATTTTCTATATTTCTTAAAACTTTATTATTTTTATTAATGGCATTTTTTATATTTTCTGAAATCGTTTTTCCCGTAACCGTTATAAGCGAGGTATTTAAAAATCCGCCTTTTTCAAGCTCTTTCATTACCGCTGAAATTCCGCCCGCTTTATATAAATCTTCTATATAATTTGGACCTGCTGGCGCTAAATGGCATAAATTAGGAGTTCTATCGCTCACTTCGTTTATAGTTTTTAAATCTATCGGAATTCCCGCTTCGTTGGCTATGGCAAGCAAATGCAAAACGCTATTTGTCGAGCAACCTAAAGCCATATCAACCGCTAAAGCGTTTTTAAAAGATTCGGGAGTTATTATATCTAAAGGTTTTATATTTTTTCTTAATAATTCCATTACTTGCATTCCCGCTTTTTTTGCAAGCGAAGTTCTTGCAGAATAAACTGCTGGAATAGTTCCGTTTCCAGGCAAAGCGATTCCCAAAGCTTCGGAAAGACAATTCATACTATTAGCCGTATACATTCCCGCGCATGAACCGCAACTTGGACATGTATTTTGAGCGAAATCTTCAAGCTCTTCATCGTTTATTAAATTCGCTTTTTTAGCCCCAACCGCTTCAAATATGCTCGATAAACTTATTTTATCTTCGTTATGCTTGCCTGGAAGCATAGCGCCTCCGCTTATTACAATTCCATGAATATTCATTCTTAAAAGTCCCATTATCATTCCAGGAACTATTTTATCGCAATTTGGAATCAAAACTACTCCGTCAAGTCCATGTGCTATAACCATACTTTCAACCGAATCGGCTATAAGTTCTCTCGAAGGCAGAGAATATTTCATTCCCAAATGTCCCATAGCTATTCCATCGCAAACTCCTATAGAAGGAATAAGAATCGGCGTTCCTCCTCCGATTAGCACTCCCGTTTTTACGGCTTGAGAAAGTTTATCTAAATGAATATGTCCAGGAACAATTTCGCTATATGCGGAAATAACTCCGATTAAAGGTCTTTTAAGCTCTTCGTCCGTATAACCCATAGAATAAAATAACGACCTATTTGGCGCTCTTTCGTCTCCTTTCAAAACTCTATCGCTTCTTAAAGAACTATTTTCTCTGAAACTCATAATTATCTCTCTAAAATTTTTATTAATTAAATTATTTTTATAAAATATATTATCATAAATATAACGATTTGTCAAAATATAAATAATGAAATATCAATTTTTAATAATCTATTAATAGCATTCGCATTTAGAGCTAATAAAAAATTAATTATTCTTAAACCTGACTTCCGCTAATTTTTCATACAATCTATTTGACATTATTTTTAAAGTGACAAGCGTAAGTCCTCCAGACGCAAAACCTCCTAAAATTGGTATGGCTTTTGAAATACTTTTAGCGGCTAAATCTTTTGTTAGTTTTACTCCGACTATTCTTAATAAACTTTTGATTGTCTGATATCCTACTACTCTTGTCAAGGCAATTTTAGGAATTCGTTTTAATGCAACGTTAGCTAAATGTTTAGCTATTTGATGTAAAGCTAAAACGGCATTCGCTTCTCCAAACATGACGCCGATATATATTAAAAACATATTAGCTTCGTCATCTGTGTCATATCGTCTACACTTGAAAATCCAGGCATTCCAGATAAATACGCTAATTTTTGAACTATTCTTAAAGAATGTCCCATAAATTGAGTTAAATCAGCTGGAATTGTCCCAACCATAGCAAGTCCGCCAGGCAAACCTGCGGCAAAAGAAATAACGGTAGCTTTTTTAACTTCAAAATTAATAGCAGCTTTTGCTTTTTTCTCTATATATTCTTAGGCTCTCCAGCGCTAAAAGGACCA
>OIYR01000873.1_pt1 | contig 16219 bp, 14 predicted proteins | sample 1588221 | NCBI WGS metagenome assembly OIYR01 (sample SAMN03283292) | human gut metagenome | biome: human-associated habitat; material: feces | host: Homo sapiens | place: Peru | collected 2012 | reverse complement strand
AAAGCAACGCATCCATCACAATGCCGATGCTGGTCGCAAACCTCAAGAGCGGCTACAGTGTGGACTACGGTATGCTGATGCTGGGCGTTCTGATCTGCACGCTGCCCACCGCGATCATCTTCCTCTGCCTGCAGAAGAGCTTTGCCAACGGCATCACGGGTGCAGTCAAGTGATGGACGAACGAACCTACTGCCTAACGCCAGAGCAGTGGCGTCACGCCAAAGCCTGCCTGACGCTGGCAAAGCGCTGGGGGCTGATCGGCGACGACAGCCCCGAGGCGCTGGAACGCCGCCGGGCGGCCAAAAACGCGCAGGCGGAAAGAGCGGAGCAGGACGGCAAGCCCGTGTACGGCACGCGGCGCTTCTCTGCCCCTGCCTACCTGCAATATGAGCTGACCCGCTTCAAGCTGGATTTCGCGGAGCCGTGCGAAAAGATCCGTGCGCTGGGTATCTGCCCGGATTTCACCGATGCACAGACCCGCGCCTGGTATGACGCGAACCCGGATCTGTTCACGCGGTACGCTGGCGACAGCTTTCCCTATGAGGAAGTGAAACAAATCATCGAAAAGCGGATGCGGGAGGAGGTGTATGACAGCCTTGTGCAAGACCTATTACGTGAATCCGCAGATAGGCAGTGATACAAATGACGGCTTGACGCCGGAAAAGCCGCTGGCGACGCTGTTTGCTGTCAACCGGCTGGCACTTGCCCCCTGCGACACGGTGCTGCTCAAACGCGGCAGCGTATTTGAAAAGCAGTTCCTGCATCTGCGCTGCTGCGGCGAAAAAAATTGTCCCATCACCATCGCTGCCTATGGTGAAGGCAGCGCCCCGCGCATTGACGCTGACGGGCAGGGGCTTTGGTATCAGGACTATGGCTGCGCACTGGATTCACCCACCCATGTGTACCGCGGGTATGTTTCCTCCGCCGTGCTGCTGTATGATGCAGCCTATGTCACGGTGCGTGATTTGGAGCTGACGAACCGCGCCGATGATGTCATCGGCGAACAATATTCCCAGCCGGATAAGCTGGAGCGCACCGGCGTGGCTGTGGTGGCAAAAGACAAGGGCACGCGCTGCGGCATCACACTGCAAAACCTGCTGATCCACGATGTACACGGCAACGTTTACGACAAACACATGAACAACGGCGGCATTTACATGACCGCCTTGCAGCCCGCAGATGAGACTGCTACCGGCGCGGCACGCTTTGCCGATGTGCTGGTCGAGGGCTGCTATGTGGCCCGCGTCAGCCGCTGGGGAATTGCTGTGGGGTATACCTACGCCCATGCGCAGTTCTGGGGTGCCGAGCTGGCAGAAAAAGCCTTTTTGCAGTACGGTCACGAGAATGTCGTTCTCCGTGATAACTACGTGAGAGCGGCAGGCGGCGATGGTCTTACGGTTATGTATGCTCTGCGCCCGCTGGTCGAGCACAACACAGCGGACTCTGTCGCCTGCGAGATGAACGACCGTGTTTATCGGGAGCCGGGCAATCGCATGGGCAAGGTAGCTGCTGCCATCTGGCCGTGGAAGTGCAAGGATGCGTTGTTCCGCTATAACGAAGCCGTTGACACACGGCTTAATCAGGACGGCATGGCTTACGATGCCGACTCTGGCGACGGTACGGTGTATGAGCACAACTACAGCCGCATGAATGAAGGCGGCTGCGTGATGTTCTGCCTGGAAGAAGCCATCCACAACACGTTCCGCGACAACGTCAGCTATGACGACCTCGGCGGCACGATCAGCCCCTCCCAGAACCCGGACGCCCTTTTGGAGCATAATACCTTCTATGTGCGTGACGGTGTGCCCTTCGTGCGCACCCGCATGGACGGAGGCAACTACACCGAGAAGGATGATAAAATCATCCCGATACCCTAAAAAGCACAAAAACGATACCGCCCGGGATGTTGAGTTTTTCGACATCCCGGGCGCTTTTTGTGGATAAATCTTGCAGAGTTGGCAGGTAAAAAACAGGAGCGGTCAGCCAGCTTGGACCAGTACCAGCGCGCTGTTCTGCGGTACGATAATTTGCTCTTGTTTGGTGGGGATAGGCGGGTTCTCGATGGAAATGCTGTACCGCATGCTTATTCCGATATGTTTTCGGAAATCGCGGATGCGGCAACGCAATGCGGCTGCACATTCACTTTGTATGTGGATGGTCCACCCCCAAAACGATGACAATCAAATCCGATTCACTTTTCACTCTCCATACGCCCCAGATACCGCCACAGCGTCGTACGGCTGATGCCCAGCTGGCGGGCGGCTGCGGCACGGTTGCCGTTGTGGGCGGCGACGGCCTGCTGCACGACCTCGGTGATAATTTCGTCCAGCGTACGGTCGCTGCGCACTTCGGCGTGGGCCAGTTCGGTGTGGCGGCGCAGGGTGCGCTCACGCCCTAAAAGCTCCGCGACCTGCGCGGCGGTCACATAGGCACCGTTGCTGGTGGAAGCCAGCGTGCGCAGGATGTTTTTGAACTGGGTATAGTTTGTCGGCCAGCTGTACTGGCGCAGCATCTCGATGGCGCGTGGCTCAAAGCCGGAAATCTGCTTGCCCAGCTCCAGATTCAGGCTGCTTAAATACAGGCTGGCCAGTGAGGGGATCTCGTCCTGGCGGCTGCGCAGCGGCGGCAGGGTCAGCGTCAGGCAGCCCAGGCGCTCGGTAAATTTGCGCAGCACATCGGGCACGATTTCTTCCTCCCGGCAGGCGCAGCTGAAAATCAGCCGCACGCGGCGGGCGAGACCGGTCTCCCTGATGGCGGCCAGCAGCTCGGGTACGCGGGCATCTGCAATAGATTCAAGATTCTGGAAATACACGGTATTGCCTGTGGCGTTGAGCGGGGAGCTGTAATGGTTCAGCAGAAAATCCCAGCTCTTATCGTTCATCAAGGCACAGTTCACCACAGCCATAGGCTTGTTAACCAACTGGCTGTGCAGATAGAGATACCGCGCAATCTGCTCCTTACCGGTGCCAGGCTCGCCGCTGATCATGACCGGCTGGCGCACGGCGGCCAGGGACTGAATTTCCGTGTCCAGCGTGCCCATTGCGCCGCTCAGGCTGTAAAAGCTGTTGGTAAACAGGTACTCGCATTCGCCGCGGTTCATCGACCGCAGCCCTGCCCAGTTAGTGTGCAGCGGGATGCGCGACGGCACGCAGTAGAAAAGATATCGCTTGGCCTCGTCTGCCACAAAGACCTGCGCCGTGATACTGTACAGCTGGTCGCGTTCGGTGTAGTAAAATTTCAGCGTACCGCTGACGGGTATCTCAGACAGGTGGGCGCGCAGCTGCTCCAACAATTCCGGCGGCGGGTCGGAGGGGCTGGAGTAAAAGACGCTGCCGTCCTCGTGCAGTACGATGGCGCGGCCATTTTGCCCCTGGGTAATGCGCCGCAGCAGCATGATTTCCCACCGTTGCTGGTTGTACCACTCGCTGATGCTCAGCGCCTGGTCAATGGCAGCGTGGAGGCTCTCCATACCCGATGTAACAAGGAATGCGTCCAGCCCCAGCTGCCGTGCCACGGTGTGGGTGACCATGTCACAGACGACCATGCGATAGCCGCCCTCCCGCAAGCGCTGCAGGGTGTTCGTAACCTCATCGGCACTATGTACGGTCAGGATATCCAAATCATAGCCCAGCAGGCTGCACAGTGTGTGCGCTGGTTCGGTGATGCCGGGGAAGCCGACAATGGCGTACAGGCTTGTGTAATTCTGCGCCAGCTTCATTGTGCGCAGCACATCATAGACCGAAATATTGATGTCCACCACCGGCAGGTCCGTCACTTTGCGAATCAGCGCCGCCGTGCCCCCGCGGGAGATAACGCAGTTATAGGTATTGGACGGCATCCGCTGCACGATGGACACACCGGCATCCAGGTCGCCGGTGTAGGCATCCAGTTGGATCTGCGGGTACGCTTCGGCTGCGCGCTCCATCGCAGTGCGCATACCGTCATAAGGGGCAATACCGAGAATTCGAATCTTGTTCTGCTCCATAGCAGCAAAACCTCCGTGTTCATCTTTGAGACGATTATAACAGGTTGCAGCACAAATTGCACGACTTGCGTGTTTCTATTTGAAACGCTTTGCCGAATAGTATAGAACAAAATTCAAATGCGTTGCAGATTGCAACGCATTTTTTGCGTTTTTTCGGTGCAAGGCGTTTCAAAACGCGGCATAATGGAAGCACAGAATGAAAGAAAGAGGAGGACATCCGATGGTTCTGCTGATTATTGCGGACGATTTCACCGGGGCGTTGGATACCGGCGTGCAGTTTGCGGCGCGCGGCATCAAGACCCGCGTGGTGGTAGGTGCGGACGCAGCGCTTACCCACCAGAACGCGGACGTTCTGGTGGTGGATACCGAGACGCGCCACCTGCCTGCCGCCCAGGCTTATGCGGCGGTGGAGGGGCTTGTGCAGCGCGCCAAGTACGCCGGGTTCGCCTACCTTTATAAGAAAACCGATTCCGCTCTGCGCGGCAACGTGGGCGCAGAGCTGGCCGCCCTGCTAAGCGCCAGCAGCAGCCGCCAGCTGGCATTTCTGCCCGCCTTCCCCCAGATGAACCGCGTGACAAAAAACGGTGTGCAGTACATCGACGGCGTGCCGGTCACCGAAAGCCCTTTCGGCGTTGACCCGTTCGAGCCGGTGCGCCACGCCGCCGTCACTGACCTGCTGGCCGAGCAGACTGACCTGCCCGCCGCCAGTTTCCCGGCGCTGGCGGCAGACGGCAGCGTTCCGGCAGAGGATGGCATTCTGGTTTTTGATGCCGCCACGGTGGACGAACTGCGCAGCACAGGCCGCGCCCTGCTGAACAACGGTGGGCTGCGTGTGCTGGCGGGCTGCGCCGGGTTCGGCGCGGTGCTGCCGGAGCTGCTGGGGTTGGGCGGCGCAGATGTCACCTGCCCGGCACTGGACCCGCGGCTGCTGGTCATCTGCGGCAGCGTAAACGCCATCACGCTGGCCCAGCTGGACAAAGCTGAGCAGGCAGGCTTCACCCGCCTGCGGCTGACCCCGCACCAAAAGCTGATGCCGGACTACTGGCGCAGTGCGGATGGCCGCATGACGCTGGTTCATATTGAGGAAACGCTGGCCGCGCATCCCTATAACATCATTGAGACAAACGATGAGGGCGGCAACGAACCGACTGCCACCGCCGCCGATGCTCTGGGCTTGACCCGCGAGGAAATGCGGGTGCGCATTGCCAGCGGCGTTGGCCAGCTAGTAGGTGCGCTTTTCGCAAGCCCCGCAGTGGGCACGCTGCTGCTGACTGGCGGTGACACGCTTTTGCAGTGCATGAACAGCGTCGGTGTCCATGAATTAGAGCCCATCTGCGAGATGGAGCACGGTGTTGTCCTGGCACGCTTTGGCTGCGGCGGCACAACGAGGTATGTTATCACAAAATCCGGCGGCTTCGGTCAGGCCGATTTGCTGACCGCGCTGGCAAAACGAATCGCTGACTGATATGGAGGAAACGACATGACCTACGCAAAACTGCCCGGTTTGACCTGGGACGGCACGGTGTATGAAAACGAGGAAATGGGTACGCTGGAGGCGCTGCTGCCCACCGGCGGCTACCCCACCGCCCACGCCCCGGCCATGGTGGAACTGCCTGACGGTGACCTGCTGTGCTGCTGGTTCGCCGGTACATATGAGGGCAGCGCCGACATCCACATTATCTGCTCCTGCCTGCCGCACGACGGCACGGCGTGGCTGCCCCCGGTGGATATTTCCAAAGACCCCACCCGCAGCGAGCAGAATCCCTCGCTGTTCTACGGCCCCGACAACGCCGTCTGGGCAATGTACACCGCCCAGCTTGACCGGCAGGCCGGCAAGGACAACATGCAGTACACCGCCGTCGTCCGTTGCCAGAAATCTACCGACGGAGGCAAGACCTGGGGCGATTACACGACCGTCTTCCCCGAAGAGGGCACGTTCTGCCGCCAACCCATCCAGATTTTATCCAATGGCCGCTGGATTTTCGCCAACTGGCTTTGCACTGATTCTGTCGATGGTCTGTCTGGCGACCCCACGGCGTTCCGTATTTCTGACGATGAGGGCAAGACCTGGAGAATGGTCATGATGCCCAAGAGCAACGGCCATGTCCACGCCAATGTTGTGGAGCTTGAACCGGGGCATCTGGTGGCATTCATGCGCAACCGTGAGGCCTGGCGTATCCACCGCAGCGAGTCGTTCGACTATGGCGATACCTGGACAGAACCCGCGCCCACGCCGCTGCCCAATAACAATTCGAGCATCAGCGCGCTGAAATTGCAGAGCGGCCGCATCGCCATCGCCTACAACCCCACCTGCACGCCGAACCCGCAGCCCGGCAAGGCCGCGTGGCCGGGGCTGCGCTGCCCGGTGGCCGTAGCCTTGTCCGAGGACGGCGGTGTGACCTTCCCGGTCATCCGTTGGATGGAGCGCGGCGAGGGCTACATGGGCGACGAGAACAAGACCAACAATAAACAGTACGAGTACCCCTACCTGATGCAAAGCCGTGACGGTATGCTGCATCTGGCCTACGCCGCCCGCACGCGGCAGGGCGTCAAGTACGTCCGCTTTAGGGAACAGGATGTCCTGGGTGCTAAGCGCGAGACTGTGGGGCTGTACAACCCCACCGCCGCACAGGCACATTGAGTTTATAGAACAGGGAATATATAGGGAGGTTTTTGCTATGCTTACCACTTACAGTCTGAAAATGCCCCATGCTGTCTATGGCGGCGAAAACGCGATGGATAACATCACAGCGATTCTGAAGAGCAACAACGTCAAGCGCGTTGCGATGTTTACCGATAAGGGTATCGAGGGTGCGGGGCTGTTTGCTCTGCCCGAAGCCGCCGTCAAGGCCAGCGGCGCGGACTACTATGTCCTCGACGATCTGCCGGCAGAACCCAGCTACATGGCTGTGCAGAAGCTCGTCGACCAGTTCAAGGCCAGCGGTGCGGATCTGATCGTCGCCTGCGGCGGCGGCTCTGTCATGGATGCCGCCAAGCTGGCAAGCGTCCTTGTCACCGATGAGTACGGCGTCAAGGAGCTGCTGGACGAACCCGGCCGCGCCAAAAAGTGCGTGCCCATCATCCTGATCCCCACCACCGCCGGCACCGGTGCCGAGGTCACCCCCAACGCCATCGTGGCCGTACCTGAAAAGGAGCTGAAGGTCGGCATCGTCAATGAGAACATGATTGCCGACTACGTCATCCTCGACGCCCGCATGATCAAGAACCTGCCCCGGAAGATCGCCGCTGCGACCGGTGTCGACGCACTGGCGCACTGCATCGAGTGCTTCACCAGCAACAAGGCGAACCCCTTCAGCGACCTGTATGCGCTGGAAGGCCTCGACCTGATCCTGAACAACATTGAAAAGGCCTGCGACGACCCCGAAGCCATGGCCGAAAAGAACCGTATGCAGATCGCCGCATACTACGGCGGCCTTGCCATCACGGCCAGCGGTACGACTGCCGTCCATGCCCTGAGCTATCCCTTGGGCGGCAAGTACCACATTGCCCACGGCGTCTCCAACGCCATCCTGCTCGCGCCAGTCATGCGCTTCAATGCCGAGCACCCCGCCGTCAAGGAGCGTCTGGCAATCGCCTACGACCGCTGCTGCCACGAGGAAAAGACCTGCACGACCGTGGACGAAAAGGCCAAGTGGATCATCGCTAAACTGGAGGAGATCGTCAAGCATCTGGACATTCCCACGAGCCTGAAAACATTCGGTGTGCCGGAAAGCGATCTTGAGGGGCTGGTTGAGTCCGGTATGCAGGTGCAGCGTCTGCTTGTCAACAACATGCGCCCCGTTACCGCCAACGACGCCCGCAAGCTGTATCAGGAAATCATGTAAGCCTCAAAGCTGACTAAAAGAAGGAGCGATATACGATGAAAGTTTCGGATATTAAAGGCATCATCCCCCCGGTAATCACCCCGATGAACAACGACCCCGAACAGACCGTCAACCATGAGGAGCTGCGCAAGCAGGTCGAGCGCCTGCTGCAGGGCGGCGTACATGGCATCTTCCCCCTGGGCACGAACGGCGAGGCCTACGCCTTGTCTTTCCAGGAGAAAGAGGAAGTGCTGGCTACTGTTATTGACCAAGTCAAAGGTCGTGTGCCGGTCTACGCCGGTACAGGCTGCATCACCACCGCCGAGACCATCCGCATGAGCAAGCGCGCCGAGGCGCTGGGCGCGGATGCCCTGTCCATCATCACGCCGAGCTTTGCACTGGCCTCCCAGAAAGAGCTGTATGACCACTATGTGGCCGTGGCAAAGGAAGTCAACATTCCCATCATCCTGTACAATATTCCGCCGCGCACCGGCAACAAGTTGCTGCCCGAGACCGTACAGGCACTTTGCCGCGATGTAGATGTCATTGTCGGCGCCAAGGATTCCAGCGGCGATATCGAGAACCTGAAAGCTTATATCCGCCTGACCCGTGACCTGGACAAGGATGTACGCATCCTGGCGGGCAACGACGGTGCCATTCTGACCTGCCTGAAAGAGGGCGGCGCTGGCGGCATTGCCGGCCGCGCCAACATCTGGCCGGCCACGGTGGCGTCCATCTATGACCGCTTTATCGCGGGTGATTTGGAGGGCGCACAGGCGGCACAGGATGCCATTGCCATTTTGCAGCAGACTTTCAAGTATGGCAACCCCAACACCATCATCAAGACGGCAGTTGCCTTGCAGGGACGCAATGTCGGCAAGTGCCGCGCACCTTTCAACTATGTGCCCGAAGAGGGACTGGAAGCCATCAAGAAAGTGCTGGCCGACAACGCTGCCAAGGGCTGGAACTGATACGCGAGAGGAGACGTTTTTATGAGTGAAAAGCCTATTGTCGGCATTACGATGGGCGACCCTGCGGGCAACGGCCCGGAAATCACCGTCAAGGCGCTGAGCCACGCCGATATTTACGACCGTTGCCGCCCCATCGTGGTGGGTGATGCAAAGATGCTCGAGCAGGCGACGCACTTTGTCGGCCGCCCCGATATCGCCATCCACCGCTGTGAGAAAGTCAGCGATGCCAAATTCACCCCCGGCACGATCGATGTGCTGCATCTGGAGCTGATCCCCGACGTCAAGGCGTTCCCCATCGGTCAGGTCAGCGTCGAAGGCGGCAACGCGGCGTTCCAGTGCGTCAAGAAGGTCATTGAGCTGGCGCTGGCCGGTGAGGTGGATGCCACCTGCACCAACGCACTGAACAAGGAAGCTATGAACAAGGCGCTGGAATACTACCACGGCGAAAAATCCGATGGCTATACGCACTTTGACGGTCATACCGAGATTTACGCCACCTATACCCACACCAAGAAATACACGATGATGCTGGCACACCATGACCTGCGTGTTGTGCATGTGTCCACCCATGTCTCGCTGCGCGAAGCCTGCGACCGCGTCAAGAAGGCCCGCGTGCTCGAGGTCATCGAGATTGCCGATAAAGCCTGCAAGGATATGGGCATTGCCGAACCGAAGATTGCTGTGGCTGGTCTGAATCCCCACTGCGGCGAGAATGGCCTGTTCGGCACGGAGGAGATTGAGGAGATCAAGCCCGCCATTGAAGCAGCCAAGGCTGAGGGCATCAACGCCATTGGTCCTATCCCGCCGGACAGCGTCTTCTCCGAAGCACTGGGCGGCTGGTATGATATCGTTGTCTGTATGTACCATGACCAGGGGCATATTCCTCTCAAGACCGTTGGCTTCGTCTATGACCGCGAAAAGCAGGCTTGGAAAGCCGTCGAGGGCGTCAACGTCACGCTGGGTCTGCCCATCATCCGTACCAGCGTTGACCACGGCACCGGCTTTGCACTGGCCGGCAAGGGCACCAGCAATGAGCTGAGCCTTGTCAACGCCATTGACTATGCCATCAAAATGACGAACGGCCGCAAAAAGCAGTGATATTTTCCCTCCCCAGCCGTTCTCTTTCATAGCATAGGAAGCATTCCTCTCCGCGCAAAAGGCAGAACCGTTGCAGGTTCTGCCTTTTCGCATAGAGAGCTGTGTTCCAAATAGAAACTCAGTTAGGCAAATTTTCCTTGCAAACGTTCCAAACAGAAACATACAGCTGTGCAAAATGTGAAGAAATGCCGAGCCAGTTTCTAATTGAAACACATTGTGGTGCACATCGCATTGTTGCCAGGGGCGAGCCCCACTATAATATAGGCAAGACGACCGAAGAAAATTGTACAAAGCGGCAAAGGTACAGTATGAGCACTTCGGTTAGGAAAACGCAATTTTCAAGGAGGAAAACTCAAATGACAATGCCAATGATAATCGCACTTGCGGTTACAGTTCTCATGATCATTCTGATCATGGTCGACAAACTTCCCTTCGGTGCGCCCCCGCTGCTGGCGCTGCTGCTGCTGGTCGTGCTCGGCGTTACCGATATCAAGACCGCGTTCGGCGGCTTCTCCAACTCCACCATCATTATGCTGGCGTCTTTCATGGCCATCATGGCGGCGCTGCAAAAGACCAGCTTCATCGTCAAATTCCGCGAGATGATGTACAAGATGGCCGGTCACGGCGGCTTTAAGGCGTATGTGGCGCTAATCCTCATTGTCATGCTCGGCTGCAGCCTCTTCGGTACCGGCTCCACTGCCTACTATGTGCTGACGATCGGCCTGCTGAGCACGCTGCCCTACTCCAAGCAGCTGCCTCCCTCTAAGGTGCTGATGCCTGCGGGCTTCGCCGCAAACCACCCGCTGCTGCCTTTCAACACCGCTTTGCAGTACGGCATCGTTGTTGCTGTTCTGGAAAGCGCAGGCGTCATCGCCAATGTCAACCTCGTCAAGTTCACCTTCGTCAATGTGGCGCTGTCGCTGGGCTTCTTCGTCTGGTGCCTGCTGGGCTACAAGATCATGCCCGACCACCCCATCGCCGAGGCCACCGAGGAAGCCAAGGCCAACCAGACCGCTGTTTCCACCCTGCCCCACAACAAAGAGATCATTACTTATATCTGCTTCATCGTTGCCGTTGTCGGTATGCTTCTGCAAAGCGTTATCGGTGACGCGGGCTACGCTCTGACGGGTCTTGCCGTTGGCGGCCTGCTGGTCTTCGGCATCATGGACTTTACCGAAATCCGCAATGCCATCAGCGCCCCCATCATCCTGATGTCCGCCGGTGTTATCGGCATTGCTGATGCCCTGGGCAACACCGGTTTGACCGCTCTGGTTGGCCAGACCGTTGCGAATATGCTGGGCACGAACGTCAACCCCTTTATCCTGATCTTCGTTTTCTGTGTGCTGACCAGTGTGCTGGCTACTCTGACCGGTTCCACCATTGGCACGGTCTATGTCTTCGCACCGATGGCCATTGCTACCTGCGTCAGCCTGGGTCTTGACCCCACCGCTGCGGCAGCTGCCATCGTTATCTCCGGCTGGTGCGGCCACTTCCTGCCCATCGACGGCATGCCTGCCATGATTATGGGCGCTGGCAACTACACGATGAAGGAATTTTGGAAGTTCACGATTCCGCAGTATTTCATCCGTCTTTTGTTCCTGACGGTCGGTGCTGTTCTGATTTTCCCGATGGCATAATGAGGCAGAGCTATGAAAAATAAATTTGAGTTAGAGCATATCGGCATCAATACCGCCAACGCCGAGGAAGCCGCTAACCTCGCGCAGCTGCTAAGCACGATGTTCAATCTTGAGCCGCGCCACGGCCAGAAGTCCGAGTTCGGCGGTGCGTACTTCGAGTGCATGAAAGCACCTTTCCTGGGTAAGAACGGTCACATTGCCATGCGCACGCCTGACCTGACTGCTGCGATGGAGGAGCTGAAAGAAAAAGGCTTCACTTTCAACATGGACACTGCCGCCTACTTTGAGGACGGCCGCATCAAAAACGTCTACCTGAACGGTGAGTATGGCGGCTTTGCCATTCACATCATGCAGAAGTAAACGAAAACCATAAAACCGGAGGCCGCCGCAAAGCCCCCGGTTTTATGCGTAAACAGCATCGATTTTCGTTGCATTGCCTGCCCGACTGCGGTACAATAGCAGTGTTGCGGCAAGGAGGTACAACGATGAAAACAACAGCTATGACGGCGGAAGAGCGCGTGCGCTATATGACACAAGCCCCAGTGCGCCGCCTGATTTTGGAAATGTCTGCGCCCACGGTCATCAGTATGCTGGTGACAAGCTTTTACAATATGGCCGATACCCTGTTTGTTGGGCAGCTGGACACCCAGTCCACGGCGGCGGTAGGCGTGGCCTACTCGGCTATGGCGCTGCTGCAGGCCATCAGCTTTTTCTTTGGGCATGGGTCGGGCAATTACATTTCCCGCCAGCTGGGCGCACGCAACTATGAAGCTGCCGAGCGTATGGCTGCCACCGGATTTTTCAGTGCGCTGCTGGCAGGCTGCGGCATCGCAGCGCTGGGCGTGGCGTTCATTACGCCGATCTCCCGGCTGCTGGGCTCTACGCCGACAATTTTGCCCTATACGGTCGCCTACCTGCGGGTCATCTTTCTGGGTGCGCCGTTTCTGATCGGAGCGTTCGTGCTCAACAACCAGATGCGGTTTCAGGGCAGCGCCTCCATCTCAATGGTCGGCATCATGACCGGCGCGGTGCTCAATGTTGTGCTTGACCCGGTGCTGATTTTCGGGTTGAAAATGGGCGTGGCCGGGGCTGCCTGGGCAACGTCCATCAGTCAGCTCGTCAGCTTTGTGGTACTGCTGGTACTCAACCGCCGCCGCGCGGCAATCAAGGTAAGGCTGAGCCGTTTTACCCCGCAGCCACATTACTTTTATAAGATATTCACCGGCGGTGTGCCGTCGCTCTGCCGCCAGGGCGTGGGCAGCATTGCCACCGTGCTGCTGAATCTGGCCGCAGGCAATTACGGCGGTGCGGCGGCGGATGCCGCCATTGCTGCGATGGGTGTTGTGAACCGTATCTCGATGTTCGCAAACTCGGCGCTTATCGGCTTTGGGCAGGGCTTCCAGCCAGTGTGCGGCACAAACTACGGCGCAGGCAAACGCACCCGCGTGCGGCAGGCGTTCTACTTCTGCATCCGCCTGGGCTGTGGCGCGGTGGCGGCGCTGTCGGTGCTGGCCTTCGCTTTCGCACCGCAGCTGATCCAGTTGTTCCGGGATGACGCCGATGTTGTGATTATCGGCACAGCGGCGCTGCGTGCGCAGTGCCTGACGCTGGTGCTGACGGTCTGGATTATCCTGTGTACGATGCTGCTGCAAACCATCGGTATGGCGTGGCAGGCGTCGGTGGTGGCGGCCGCGCGGCAGGGATTGTTTTTGATCCCGGTCGTCTTTATCCTGCCAAATCTTTTAGGGCTTGCAGGCGTGGAGTACGCCCAGCCCGCCGCGGATCTGCTGGCCTTTGCGCTGGCGCTGCCTATGGGGCTGTCCGTGCTGAAGACGTTTCGCAGTGATGCGCCGATGCCGGCGCACACTTTACGCGAAGAATAGAAACATGGAGGAAAAGTATGTTAGTACCTGTTTTACTTTTTATCGTCGGTCTGCTGTTCCTGATTAAGGGCGGCGACTGGTTCGTCGACGGCGCATCTGCGCTGGCGCGGCGCTTCCACCTGCCGGAGCTGCTGATTGGCGCGACGGTCGTTTCCATCGGCACAACGCTGCCAGAGGTCATGGTTTCCACGATGTCGGCGGTTTCCGGCCACGGCGAGATTGCCTACGGCAATGCCATCGGCTCGGTCATCTGCAACTCGGCGCTGATTGCAGCCATCACGATTGCCGTGCGCCCTGGCAAGGTTGACCCCAAGACGCTGAAAACGCCGGTTATCTTCTTCTTTATCGCCGCCGCCATCTACTGCGTGGCTGCCTACGGCTTCGGTGAATTTACCCGCCCGATGGGCTTTATCATGCTGGCAATGTTCGTGGCCTACATGGTCGCCAACGTCCGGCAGATGAAGAACGCCCCCGCTGAGGAACACGCCGAAGAGGAAGAGCTGATCCCCTTGTCCAAGACGCTGATCCTGCTGGTCGCCGGTGCGGCGGCCATCGCTGTTGGCGCAAATCTGCTCGTTGATAATGGTACGCTGATCGCCCAGGCGCTGGGCGTGCCCGAAAGCGTCATCGCCCTGACCTTTGTCGCGCTGGGTACTTCTTTGCCGGAGCTGGTCACGGCCATTACTTCGCTGATTAAAGGACACAGTGATTTGTCCGTTGGCAACGTCGTCGGCGCAAACGTCTTCAACCTCGTGCTGGTCAGCGGTGTTTCCGTTACGCTGGCTCCGTTCACCATCCCGCAGAGCTCGACGCTGTTCGGAGTAAACTCCAGCCTGGTGTTAGACCTGCCGGTCATGCTGGCCGTCATGCTGATCATGACAGTACCTGCCCTCGTCAAAGGCAAGATGAACCGCGCACAGGGTATTATTCTGCTGGCCATTTACGCAGCTTTCTGTGCAATCCAGTTTACGATGTAAACGCTAATTACAATAATCACTGGGGCGCTGCCGGGAAACGGCAGTGCCTTTTTTTGTGGGGAGAGCCGTCTTGCGCGGTGCTGCCAGGTAGTTTGCCGGGCACGCTGCTGGGTAAAGTCCTGCCCCAAATGCTGAAAGAACAGCTGCCCACGATGTTCTGGCTATGTTCCATCGGCGTCAACTCAGTCATCAAGGCGTCGGGCATGACGGCGGTTGTGCTGGCGCTTTTGGTGGGCTTATATTTTTTGATATCTGGTCTGCAACACAAGTCGGCAACAATACATTGTCAAAAGATTGCACAAGCGCCCCCGCCCAAACAAGACTTTGTTGGGCGGGGGCGCTCATTTTACTCTTTTATTTATCTCTTGCCCAATCGGTACTTGAAATCTTCGTAACCGAAGGACACGATGCTGCGGGTGGTGCCGCTGGCGGCGCGGGCAAAGATAGCGGGCAGAGGCATGCCATTGAAGGTATTATTTTTGCAGGTGGTATAGATTGCCATATCGCCGAACACCAGCAGATCTCCCACGTTGGGAACGGCGTCCACGCCGTAATCCCCGATGACATCCCCGGCCAGGCAGGTCGGCCCGGCAAGGCGCACGGTGCAGGGCTTTTCTCCCAGCTCGGCTGCGGCAAACAGCGGCGGGCGGTAGGGCATTTCGATCACATCCGGCATATGGCAGGCGGCGCTGGCATCCAGAATGGCGATGGTTGTATCGCCGTTCTGCACCACATCCAGCACGCGGCTGAGCAGGAAGCCCGCGTTCAGGGCGCAGGCTTCGCCGGGTTCCAGGTAGACCGTCACGCCCCAGTCCTGCTGGGCGCGGGTGATGCAGCGTTCCAGCGTGGCGATATCGTAACCGGGGCGGGTGATATGGTGCCCACCGCCAAAGTTGAGCCACTGCATCCGGGGCAGCAGGTCACCGAATTTTTGGGCCACAGCGTCCAGCGTCGTGGCCAGCGCATCGGAGTCCTGCTCACACAGGGTGTGGAAGTGCAGGCCATCCAGCAAATTGGGCAGCGCGGGGTTCGCCGCTACTGCGGCGTTCCACTGGGCGCGGGTGGTGCCAAGGCGGCTGCCGGGGGCGCAGGGGTCATAAATAGCGTGGCCGTCCTGGGTGGAGCATTCCGGGTTGATGCGCAGCCCCACGCTTTTGCCTGCCGCTTTTGCGGCAGGGCCGAACTTTGCCAGCTGGGCGGGGGAGTTAAAGACGATATGGTCCGCGTATTGCACCAGTTCATCCATTTCGTCCGCACGGTAGGCCGCGCAGAACACATGGACTTCCTTGCCGGGCATCTCTTCCGCACCCAGGCGGGCTTCAAACAGGCCGCTGGCTTCGGTACCGGCCAGGTGTGGCGCCAGCAGGGGGTAGCAGTCATAATTGCTGAACGCCTTTTGGGCCAGCAGCACCTTGCAGCCGGTGCGCTGGGCCAGGCCGCCCAGAATTTCCGCATTGCGGGTCAGGGCGGCTTCATCCAGCAAGTAGCAGGGGGTAGGCAGTTTTTCCAGTTCCGGCGGGATGGTTCCGCCGAGTGCCGCAAAAGGCGGCCGCATATCCCGCTGGTTCATCAATCCACCAGCACGGGGTTATGGTTTTCGCTGCGGGGCAGGCCGTACTTGTCCAGCGCATCCAGGAACGGATCAGGGTTGAACTCCTCAACGGTATATACGCCGGGCTTGGTCCATTCGCCGGTCAGCATCATCAAGGCGCCGCACATGGCAGGCACACCGGTGGTGTAGCTGATGGCCTGACTGCCGACCTCGCGGTAGCATTCCTGGTGGTCGCAGACGTTGTAGATGTAGTAGGTCTTGTCCTTGCCGTCCTTCTTGCCGGTAAAGATGC
>OIYR01000872.1_pt1 | contig 16220 bp, 20 predicted proteins | sample 1588221 | NCBI WGS metagenome assembly OIYR01 (sample SAMN03283292) | human gut metagenome | biome: human-associated habitat; material: feces | host: Homo sapiens | place: Peru | collected 2012 | reverse complement strand
TCTACGCTATCCAGAAGGCACAGCAGTTAGGTGTTAAGGTTGTTACATGCTCAGACTCAACAGGCTGGATTTATGATCCAGAAGGAATTGATGTAGCACTTCTTCAGGAAGTTAAGGAAGTTAAGAGAGCAAGACTTACAGAGTATGCTGCAGCTAGAAAGTCAGCAGAGTACCATGAGAAGAAGAACGGCGAGCACGGTGTATGGTCAGTTAAGTGTGATATCGCTCTTCCATGCGCTACACAGAACGAGCTTGACATCGAGGATGCTAAGCAGTTAGTAGCTAACGGCGTTAAGGCTGTTTGTGAGGGTGCTAACATGCCTACAACTCTTGATGCAACTAAGTACTTCCAGGATAATGGTGTATGGTTCATCTGTGGTAAGGCTTCTAATGCAGGTGGTGTTGCAACATCAGCTCTTGAGATGAGCCAGAACTCAGAGAGACTTAGCTGGTCATTCGAAGAGGTTGATGCTAAGCTTAAGGATATCATGGTTAACATCTACCACAACATCGATGATGCTGCTAAGAGATACAACATGGAAGGCAACTATGTAGCTGGTGCTAACATAGCTGGTTTCGAGAAGGTTGTTAATGCTATGCTTGCTCAGGGTGTTTGCTAATTAATTTGAAATTTTCAAAATGATATAAGAAAAGTCCTGTAAACCCAGTGTTTATGGGACTTTTCTTTATGCATTGATGAGACAAAAGAATTGTGAGAATATTCATAAATAGAAGATAATTTGTGTTATTTTGAGGTCATTATATACACGTGGTAAACACTCGCTTTTACTTGTTTTGAATGCTTTTTGAAGCATTTCATCGATGTATTTCAAGATGATTCAGGCTGAACATGGGTGTGACATTAAATAAGAGAAATATCATAAGTGAAGCAAATGGACTTGCAAAACAGGTCAGAACGTTTGGTAGAATTAGCCACCTTGTACGCAGAGAGCTTATACTCTACAAAATCCTTTACCTCTTTTTTCAGTTTTGCCAGCTTGGTTAAAGGTACTTGGGTAACATCTTTTGCAACACTGGTTGTAGCCATGCAGGCAATGTATTCTTATTTAAGACAATGCAATGAAACACTTGGAAAAATCAGCGGAAATCTGAATCAGATTGCAAAGAGAATTAACAGTACATGGATTGTTTATGAAGAGGGTATGGCGGAAGTGAAAGCGATTATGGACCAGGTGTGGGAAGTATTGCTCTAAGAGGAGAAAAAGGTAGTAATTATTTGATTGAACATAATATAAACGCAGGTTTGGAAAATAGTTATATAATAAATTGCAGGAAGTAGAATTAAGCGAGCTATTGTGCGTATTTGAGAATGAATGGCAAAAAAATATTAAAAAACAATTTTATAGTGAACTTTTTTTACTCTGTAGTGGTTATATAAGATGTAAGACGTTTTATGATTGGAGAAAACGCTATGAAAGACAGCGAATTGATTCAAAAAGTACATAGCGGAAATAAAGAGGCAGTCGGTATTATTATTGAACGATATTATGCAGATATTTATCGCTTTTGTCTATATATGGTTCAAACAGAGGATGATGCCTACGACATTGCTCAGGAAACTTTTTTGAAATTTATGAAATATGGAATTTCCTATAAACATCATAATCTCAAAGGTTATCTCCTGACTATTGCAAGAAATATATGTTTTAATTATTTCCGGGATAAGAAAGAAAAAGTAACAGCCATCGAATGGGAGGAGATTGATAAAATTCCAAATAATAAAGATATGCTGACCGAAGCGGAGGATGCCGTTTATTTGAGACATTTATTAAAGGAACTTTCGCAGGATACGAGGGAAGTTATTATTCTGCGTATTTATGAAGAAATGAAATTTAAAGATATTGCAAAGATTATGGGGTGCAGTGTTTCTACTACAAAGTCAAGATTTCGATTAGGTGTAAATCAGTTAAAAAAGTTAATGGAGAATGATTATGAGAGATAGTGAAATAAAGACTCTTTTTGCAAAGGCAGATGAGCAAGTTCATGTTAATGAAATAAGAAAACAAAAGACTTATCATGCAATGATTGAGGAAATGGAGAAGCAGAGAACGCCAATGATGTCTACAAAAAATATTTTGTTTCATCAATTTTGGTACATGGATAAATTGTTTTTTGCTGTTTATGGTGTCCTTATTTGTTTAGGAATTATTTTTATTACAGCATTGCAATATACCGGATTGAATCAAAATGGGATGATTACTGTATGTATGGTTGGAGCAGGTATTCTTAGCATAACGTCTATTAGTGTGATTGATAAATTGTTTTTTGGAAAAATGGCAGAGTTAGGAGAAAGCTGCTATTTCAATACAAAACAGTGTGTTGCTGCATGGCTGGTATTGTCGGGAATGATAAATGTTGTGATATTGTTTTTGATAGCTGGCTATTTGAACTATCATTGGAGAGTTGGATTATTACAGGTGGGGCTGTATATTTTAACTCCATATCTAGTATCAAGCATAACTGCATTAGGGATTTTATCAATGGAAACAAGAGAAAAAAATTCATCTTTATTTGGCATGAGTGCCATCTTTTTATCAATAAGTTATGGAGTAATAGGTTCGATTCCGAGAGCACTTTTTGTAACAACTCTTTGGATATGGGCAGTAGCTCTTCTTGTGTCGGGACTTTTATTTGTAATGCAGATAAAAAAATTGCTTAGTAAAATGGAAAAAGGAGAAGTATTATGCACGAATTAAAGTTGATGGATGTACAAAAAAAATACAAGGATAAAGAAGCAGTCAGAAAATTTAATTATACATTTGCAAATGGTGTGTATGGACTGTTGGGAGAAAATGGTGCGGGAAAAACAACATTAATGAGATTGATTTGTGGTGTTTTGCAGCCAACGGGGGGAAGTATTTATTGCGATAATATTGAGATAGCCAGTATGGGAGCAGAGTATCGTAGGTTATTGGGATATTTGCCGCAAGATTTTGGATATTATGGTGATTTTACTGCGGAACGCTTCCTGCGATATATGGCGGCATTGAAAGCACTGCCGGAAGACTATGCCGATAGTCGTATTGGCGAACTTTTAGATATGGTAGAGTTGAAAAATGTGAAAAAGAAAAAGCTGAAGACTTTTTCAGGAGGTATGATACGAAGAATAGGAATTGCACAGGCACTTTTGAATAATCCTGAAATTTTGATTTTAGATGAACCTACAGCAGGGCTTGATCCAAAGGAGAGAGTACGCTTTCGCAATGTGATTAGTTCACTTGGAAAAAATAGGATGGTTTTACTGTCTACACATATCGTATCTGATATAGATTATATTGCAGACCGTATTTTGATTATGAAGAATGGAGAACTGATTCAAGAAGGAACGGAGAAAGAGATTACTGATAAAGTAGAAGGATGTGTTTGGAAGTGTATTGTTTCTGAAAAAGAAGCAGGGCAGATAACAAGTGACTTCATTGTAAGCAATATGAGAAGTAGTGGAGAAAATGTTGAACTAAGAATTGTTTCAGAAAGACAGCCGGTTGCAGGTGCAGAAAATGTGGAAAGTACACTGGAAGATGCATATCTTTATCATACACAAATAACAGGGGGAGAAAAAAATGCGACTTTATAAGATGGAGCTTTTTAAACTTTTTCAGAATAAAATATTCAAACTAGGAATGCTGGCTGCGACAGGATTGCTGTTTCTGTATTTTTGGTTTGCAGAAGTCGGTGGAGAAATAGCGACAGTGGATGGAAAGCTATATTCCGGTTATGAAGCAGTGCAGATGAATCGGAAGATTACGGAAGAATTTGAAGGTGATTTGACGGATGAAAAAGTGAATCAAATAATTGAAAAATATGGTTTGCCTACAAAACTTGAGGAAAATATGCCAGGGTGGAGAGATGGAAACTTTTTAAATGATTTTGTTACAAGATATTTTACCAATGGAGCATGGGAAAATGGTGTACTTCCAACGGAGAGGTATTTTCTGGGGGAAACAGAGTTGGGAAAAGCTTATGATGAAATTGGGAAAACACCTTATTTGGCATATACAACGGGATGGAAGGTATTCGTTGAAATGCTTCAGTTTGGATTGATTTTAGGAAGCATATTGATTATTTGTGGAGTGTCGACCATTTTCGCAGAGGAAAGCCAGACGAAAATGCTGCCATTAATTTTTAGCACGGAAGAAGGAAGAAGAAAAGATGTTCCTGCTAAAATTTTGGCTTCTTTTACATTCACTATTTTCATTTTTATGTGGTTTGTGTTAGTCAATTTAGTCTTATGCTGGATGATATATGGTTTGAAGGGATTTGAAAATATATCCTGGATGGTACTTTCTCAATATATGCTTCAACCTGTATTATTTTTGAAATATCTTGGCATTTTATTAGGATTAGCTTTTCAGGCGCTTTTATCGTTATGCGCCATTACACTATGCGTTTCTGCATATCAGGATAGCTCTTTTAGCGCAGTGATTATTGCGGCTGTTTGTTGGGGACTTCCTGTATTGATAAGGATGTTTTTCGGGGGAATCATTTGGCTTATAGTAGATTCTATGCCGATTTTTCTTGTCATGCCGGGTATTGTAAATGACATATATGAGATATGGTATATTGTACTGGGAATAAATATTTGTTTTGCCATAGGGGGTTTGGTAAAGGGATTGGTATCTTATAAGACAAAACAATTTGCATAAAAATAGGTGGCTTATACAGGATGTGGAATGGGGTGATCATTTGGGAAGATTTTAATTCTATCATTTGAGGATGGAGAAGAACTTTTTTCAATCGTCTTTTGTCATATGTTAATGAAGAAATAGAAGTTTTGAAAAATGATACCTTTTGTAAAGAGAAACTTCATTTTAAAGGACTTTGTATTGACAAGTATAAGCGGATTGTGGTTCGTGAAGAAAATGAGATTCAACTTACATATACAGAATTTGAAATTTTATTGTTGTTAGCTCAAAATGCCGGAATAGTATTCAGCAAAGAACAAATATATGATAGTGTTTGGAAAGAACCTTATTTTGGCGATCATAATATTGTCATGAGCCATATCCGTAATTTACGAGGAAAGATAGAGGATAATCCAAGTAAGCCAATCTACATACAGACGGTATGGGGTGTAGGCTATCGTTTCAACAAAAATTTAAGCAGCGGTCTGTAAAGAACAAATACAGATCACTGCTTATTTTTCATTTCTGACACCTAAAAGATATTCACAAGATACATGAAAAAATTCAGCAAGGGCAACCACTTCATAATCCGGTACAAAGCGTGTCCCTTGTTCTATTCGTAATACGGTCAAATCGCTAAATTCATATCCGGCAAGCTGGAGCTGTTCTGCCAGTGCTTTTTGCGATAGCTGCCTTTCAGTTCGCAATTCCTTTACTCTCTGACCTATCAGATTTTTGGAATTGCTTTCTTTATTCCAGTAAATTTTCATATCATCACCAACTTTCTAAAGATGAAGTGCCACATGATTGATTTTACGGAATAATCTTGATAATATACTTCTAAAGATGAAGTGCGGAAAAATATTGTTGTAAGAAATTTTAGGATTGATAATACTGCCTGTAAAATGCAATACTTATTTAGAGAAAGGTGGACACAAAATGAATAAAGTATTTGAAAGATTATCTGATGTTTTTGAGGAGCTTCGAAGCGATGCAGGTGAACGGGAGTATTCCATACAGACAGAGGAAGCAAAGAAGGCGGATAAGGAACTGAAAAAAGAAAACCGGGAATATGAAAAATTCTTATCTGACCTTTCTACAGAGCAGAGAAATTTTTTAGAAAACTATATGGATATTGTAGACCATGCACACTTTCAGGAACAACAGAGAGCCTATTATCAGGGGATAGTAGATGCAGTACAGATACTTGCTGGACTTGGGATTGTTAAAGAGAGTGTTAAGGTAAAAGAGTTACTGAATACAATAATGAAATAAGTAAGCAGGGTGGAGCGTTTAATCATGGAATTTCCACCCTGTTTTTCTTCAGAATAATTCAGAAACAATCCAGAAAAAATCGAAATCTTTCTGCTATTCTGTCTCATGGGTTTTATATGTACGAAGATAGGCTTCCACAAGTGCAAGAATAGTGGTGATCTGATCGTCCGTACATTCTGAAAGATAAACCAGCAGCCTTTGGTAATCCAGATTATCGGTTGGAGCTGCCGGATAAAAAAACGGATCAGCAGAGATATGTAAAGCACGAATGAGTTGTCCGAGTTTTTCAAGACTTGGAACATTGCCATGATTTTCAATCTCTTTGATATATCTTGATGAGACACCGGATTTTTCGGATAACTCATCATAAGTCAGCTTTTGGTCTAATCTGGCTTTCTTCAGGCGAAAACCCATGTCTTTATCAATTTTCTTAGATTTAGCCATATCATGCACCTCCGTATATAGTGTATAGTTCACCATTTAAAAAGAAAATGAACTAATAACACACTATATAAGAGGGGAATAATGCACTTTAATAAAATAAGAAACTTTGGATATTGCATATAAAAAAACGCAGTATTCAAAGGTTTTTTCTCATGTTTTTATCCTTTGAATGTGTTTGGGAGAGTTATGTATTCTGAACCGTTGAAAGGATATTTTTGTATTTGGAAAATAGTGTCCTGTCTAGTACGTGAAAGGGCAGGTAAATAGGTAGCATTTTAAGTAATGCGGCAGATGCTACAGTTAAAAGTGCATTATACGCACTCACAGAGTGTGGAGAAAATTTAATATCAGATATGAACAGCGTCCTGTGGGTGTGTGCCTGCGAGGACGTTTTTTGTATACAGAAAAATTTCTATAAAAATTTTTCAATCCACCCGAACATCTCCCCGGTTTCATTTGGGAGATACACCGGAAGGGAAAAAAGGCAAATGCCTTGTCATTCGGAACGGGAGGAGGTGAACTCGTATGGGGCAACCTTCTTCTAAGGATGAAATGACTGTCAGGCATCAGTTTGACCGTTTGTGCCAGATGGCATTAAAAGGTGAAGCTGTCAATTATTACAAGCACATGGACTATCGTAGAAAACACGAAGTCACATTCTCTGAACTGTCAGAAAAGGAGTTGAGCAAATTATTTACTATGGATGAGTACGGAACAGAAAATCATCATTTTGAAGTGCATGGCTATGATATTGAAGTAAAAAATACTTTGATTGCGGAAGCATTAAAAGAACTTACGGAAAGAAAAAGGAATGTTATTTTACTTTCCTATTTCATGGAGATGAGCGATGCAGATATTGCAAGAGAAATGAATCTGGTTCGCAGTACCATTCATGAACACAGGACACGCTCACTTGAAATTTTGAAGAAGATCATGGAAGGAATAGCAGATGAAAAAGATGTATAAAAGCAGAAATGAGGAAAATTTGTTGCCTTTCCATATTATAAAGGCAGCATCAGAGGGCGATGTGAGTGCAATCAATGCCGTGTTAAAACATTATGAAGGTTACATAATCAAATTGTCCACAAGAAAGCTGTATGACGAAAGTGGACAGGTACATTACTGCATTGATGAAACTCTGCGTCGCAGATTAGAAACAAAGCTGATCACAAAGATATTGGCTTTTGAAGTTGCATAACAGGCGGTTAGCATTGTCCCTTTCCATTCGCTGATTGCTGCGTATGCACCCTGTACCTTGACAACTGAATATTTTTTGCATACAGGACGTGAGGATATGTGGAGCCACTAGGTAGATTCGCCAAGATGTACCTGCTCTTTGATAGGAGTGAATGTGAGGAAATGTTGAAACATTACATTGAAGCAAAGGTATGGAGCGAGAAGATCTGACAAAATGTGTGGCAGTAACACAGGGCGATGAAGCATGTCCGTGATAATGATACTTCCGGATTGTAAGGAAATTTGCAGTCCGGTCAATTTGAATGACGGTGCAAGACCGATGTGGGCAGAGTAATGATCTGTCACCTGTATTGCATTTTTATCTGCCTATGAGAGCCGGCAAGTGAATTGTAGGTTGTCATTGGCAGATAAAATGCGTGTTAAATTTAAGGAGGATTTGAGTAATGCAGAGGAAGCCAAAGACAATAAATAAGAAAAGACTGGTCAGATATAAGGAAGGGGCAGAAATGTACAGCATGGGTATGAATAAATTTCAGACTCTTGCCAAAGATGCGGGAGCAATTCTGAAGATAGACAGAATGGTGTTAGTAGACCTTGATGTGTTTGACCAATATCTTGAGTCATTTCGGGTGAAATAAATTTTGCAGACAAGGAAAAAGATTTTGGTTTAACCAAAATTCACTTGACTTTTGGTTAAACAGAAAGTATAATGATTATGAAATGGATGGAGGTGTATATTGTGGCTAGAACAGGTAGACCGAAGTCTGATAATCCTAAAAAAACTCTTATCGGATTAAAACTGACGGAGGAAGAAGCTGCAAGACTGAAAGGATATGCGTCCAAACATGACATGACCATAACACAGGTGCTACAAAGAGGGATTGATATGCAGTATGCAATGGATAAACCGGCTGAGTAGCTAGTACAAAATCTCTTTCCTTGAGAGAGGAGACGAGATGGCGAAATCAAGAAAGGATAACAAAGGGAGAGTATTAAGAAAAGGCGAAACTCAACGCAGTTGCGATGGTAAGTATGTATATACTTATGTTGATCCGGAAGGAAAGCGCCGGAGCATCTATTCTAAGGACATCATGGAATTGCGGGAGAGAGAAGTTAAACTGATGAAAGATCAGCTTGATGGGTTGGATGCGTATGCAGCCGGAACATCTACAATCAATTTTGTTTTTGACAGATATATATCGACAAAGGCAGAGTTGAGGGAAACAACAATGCGGAACTATAAATATATGTATGATCGCTTTATACGAGGTGGATTTGGCAAGAAGAAAATTGCCGCTGTGAAGTATTCTGATGTATTGCAGTTCTATCAGCATTTGTTGAAAGAGAAGGAAATGCAGATAAATACGCTAGAAACAATTCATACTGTTTTACACCCGACATTTCAGCTTGCTGTGCGTGATAACATCATTCGTGTTAATCCAAGCGATGGAGTAATGGCACAGATTAAAAAGCAACCGGGGAAAAATCATGGTGTGAGACACGCTTTGACAGTGGAACAACAGAGAGCCTTTATACGCTATATTGATGAAAGTCCTACATTTTACCACTGGGCATCATTTTTTAAGTTCCTACTTGGAACAGGTTGTCGAATTGGAGAAGCAATCGGTATCCGATGGGAAGACATTGATTTAGAAAAAAGGACGATCAGTATCAATCATAGCGTGGTTTATTACAGTAGAGAGTTCAAAGAACATCCGATATGTTCATTTGCTGTATCTCTTCCAAAGACAGAAGCTGGTATACGCACGATTCCGATGATGGATACGGTTTATGATGCACTCCAGATGGAATTGGATGACCAGAAGGAACATGGATTTAATGAAACAGTGATTGATGGGATGAAAGGATTTATCTTTATGAATCGTTTTGGCAATATCCATAATCCGCAAGCTGTAAACAGAGCAATCAAGCGTATATATGAAGCACACAATGCAGAAGAAGTGGTAAAAGCTGCAAAACAGCACAGAGAGCCTGTGATAATACCACATTTTTCATGTCATCATTTGCGACATACCTTTTGTTCAAGGTTTTGCGAAAATGAAACAAACTTAAAGGTAATTCAGTCTATTATGGGACACGCAAATATCGAAACAACCATGGATATTTATGCGGAAGTTACCGATACTAAAAAGCAGGAAGCAATTCAAAATTTAGCACACAATTTAGATGTATTTTAGGAAAGAGTCCGGCATGGACTGACGAGAGTACGACAAAATGTGTGCCATACGACAAGAGTACGACAAATTCGAGTGGTGTAATCAGCATAAATATGTTATTATAATAATGTTGGAACACCGAAAAAGGCTTTATTAAAGGAAAAAGCATTAAAGTAAATTAAATTGATGTGAAATCCCGACAATGAAGTCTATTGATAAGTAAGAATGCAGGAAAATCAAGGGTTTCAGCACTTGGATGTACTAAAATATATAGTTGGTCAAGGGGTTTTGACCAAGATTTGACCAATTTTTGGCATAGTCAAAAAAAGCGTGTAAAATGCTAATAACTAGATTGCCTAGTTCCAAATTTAAAAAAGTATTACTTTCGAGGACATTTTCTAAAGAAATTTAGAAGGTGTCCTCTTTTTTGCGTCATAAGATCAATTTTAGAAAGGATGGTTAATATGGAACACACGAAAGCTTATAAGGAGTTTAAAAAGCAGAATAGTAAAAAATATGTTAGATATCCAGAAGGAGCAGAGATGTATAGTATGAGTTTGTCAAAATTTCAGCAATTGGCAAAAGATGCAAAGGCTATATATAAGATTAATAGAATGGTATTGGTTAATCTGGATAAATTGGATGCATATATTGAAACATTTTACATAGCAGATGATGATTTTTATAAATAAGAGGTGAATATAATGGAACACACAAAGGCATATCAGGAATTTAAGAAGAATGGTAATACAAAGTTTGTAAGATATAGCGAAGGAGCAGAAATCCAGAAGGTATCCATGAAGGACGAGCAGGCAGTCGGAAAGATTGTCATTGAGAAAACTGACAAAGTAACCGGAAAGCCGATCGAGGGTGTTGTATTTGAAGTAAGGGATAAGGATGGAAAGGTGCTTGATACACTCACTACTGACAAGAATGGTCATGCAGAGAGCAAGGAGCTTCCTATCTGTACTTACAACGAGGATGGATCATTCAAGGAAGATATCCATTATACAGTAGTTGAGACAAAAGCAGCTGACGGATATATCCTTGATGAAACAGCTCACGATGTAACTCTTCGATATGATGACAATGCACCGGATGTTGTTGTAGCAACTCTTAAGCTTGCCAATGTACCGACAGAGCCTAAGCTTCCACAGACAGGCGACAATGCAAATCCGCTTCTTTATCTTGGAATTAGTGCACTTGCACTTATTACAGGTGTTGGAGTAGGACTTCGTGGAAGAAAGAAAAAGAATAAACAGTAACAATTAACCTTGCGGGGAATGTAAGCCAGTGACTTATGTTCCCTGCTTTTTTTGATTTGGAGGACAAACAGTGGTAGGAGAAAGAATCAGATATTACAGAAAACGACAAAAAATGACACTCAGGGAACTGGGCGAGAAAAGTGGTTTTGAAAATAGAGGTGATGTAAGAATTGTCCAATACGAAAATGGTTCAAGAGTTCCAAGGACGGGAACGTTGAACAGGATTGCAAAGGCACTTGGCATTTCGCCGGAAGAATTATTCTGTGAGGACTGTAGAAAGTGCATGTTTCTCAAGAATTATTACAGAAAGAAAAGAAAATCTCATACCACTTTTGATATGGGAATCGAAGAAGACAACAGTTACAGAGAACACAAAAATCCCGAGGATGAAGGGATTTTGTATGACAATTTAGATTAAGGAGGAACCGTAATATGATGAATTACGAGATTTTTAAGGAAGTAGTAAAAGAAAAGTTTATGGATTATATGCCTGAGAAGTTCAAAGGAATGGAGCTTGTGGCAGAACCCGTGGAAAAGGTGAATGTGACTCTTGATGGCATCATCTTACGAGAGGAAGGCAGGAATATTTCGCCTACGATTTATATCAATGACATGTATAAGAAGTATCAGGACTGTGGTGATCTTGAGGTGTCACATCATTGACAAATGTACATCGCCATGATATAATTTGAGAATTATATATATTTTTTGTCGGAAGTGTAGAGTTTTTTGTCGGATACTTTTCTAAAATAAATAAGCTATTACATCTTTATGAAGGTGTTTCAGCATTTGGCACAAGGGGTTATCGCAGAAAGACCTATTTTTTGCAATAACTCAAGTAGAAATGAGGTGAATATCGATGATGCAGCAATTGTATAAATTGACATATGTCAAAAATGGGGGGGGTAGAAGCCTACTGACCGTGAATGACGCTCAGGAGAGAATGACAAAAGGAGGACTTTATGAATATTATCAAACATAAATATGGCAAACGAACGGTATCTCTGCTGCTTGCGGTAATTTTGGTGCTATGCCCTTTGCAGGTTAGGGCGGCAGATAACAAGCCAACCATCGAGGCAGATAACAAGCCAACCATCGAAATTGGTAACTACATTCAGATGGGTACTTATGGGGGAGTGCCAATTGTGTGGCGTTGTGTAGCGAAGGATAGCAATGGGCCATTGATGCTTTCGGATAGAGTATTGTGTGATTACATGCCCTATGATGCAAAAACCAACAAAAATGCCGAAACAGGCTCGCACCGGCGCAATAGCTGGAGAGATAATTTTGGTTCTAACCACTGGAGAGACAGCAACATACGTTCTTGGCTCAATTCCAACGCTGAAGCAGGAAAAGTGAAATGGCTTTGCGGAAATCCGCCAACAGAGGATTCTGTCTATCCTAAAACGGCAGCATATGACCAAAAGGAGGGCTTCCTTCGCAGCTTTCGTTCGGATGAGCTGGGAGCGATTCGAACGGTGAAGCAGCGTTCTATCGTTTCCCATCCGGAGTATACGGCAGGTTATATCGACGCAGCCGGTGTTGATCTTCCCTATAACACCACAATTGATACGGTAGCGGATGGGTATGACAGTGCCCATTATGAATATATTTGGGATAGAGTTTTTCTGCTGGATGTTCAGCAGCTCAAAACGGTTAATGATAACCTGAACGGCTACCATATCGCAAAAAACAGAAGCGGTGTAGCATGGAACTATTGGCTGCGTACACCGATTACAACCTGTAACCATGATATGCGATTTGTGACCCCTCAAGGGAATATTTTGCGTGACGCACCCTATAAGGGATATTACGGCGTTCGTCCTGCCTTCTATCTGAATACGGAAAATTACACCGTATCATCCGGCACAGGACAGAGCGCACAGGACCCCTATGTTGTTTCCGCACCGGATGCGCCGGATGACAGCATTGGCATATCCGGCGCTGTGCGAGAGGATGTGAATGGTGACTGGAATGTGAACACGGATGAGTATCTACAGCTGGAGATGAGTACCCTCTACACTGAGGATCCTGCATATGCAAATGTAACCGTACCGGTGTATACAATCCAGAAGCCTCGCAGCGATAAGGAGAACATGGTGATTGTGTACTGCGCCGAGGGCTACACCAAAAGCCAGCAAAAGCAGTTTGTCGAGGATGTAAAAAAGCTGTGGGGGGAGGTATTGCAGATAGAGCCATATCGCAGCATGGCGGATCGCTTTAATGTCTATGCACTCTGCACGGCATCGGTGGATGGCTATGGCGGTACCAGCACATTTTTTGCTGCGACCGCCAAAGGAGGAATTTCTACTAACAAAGGGAACTGGCGCAACCATGTTTTGGAGCGCATCATAGGCCCTGCGTTTATCGAGAAGATTCATGACGCACATATTCCTAATGAAACGCATCCAAACGAAAACACGATGGATCATAATTATAGACAGTATGATTATGTGTATGAAAATATCAACCAATTCGTTGTGTTGGCGAATAGCGGTGAGTATTTCGGTGGCTCTCATGATAATAAACAATATGGTATTCACTATATTGTTGCGTCAGCGAGAAACGCATATTCTGCGTTTACCCAGCGGCATGAACTGGGACACGGTCTGTTCCATCTGGGAGATGAATATAATTATAGCACTGTTCCTGTAGATGAGTGGAATTACACTACATCACTGAATATGACTGCAACAAAAGATCCCACGAAAGTGAAGTGGAAGCAGCTGCTTGGCTTCCGTAATACCTATACCTGCCCGCATCTTGACTACTATCCTTATACCTATAATTCCAGCAGGGATTGTCTGATGCGAGAGACCTTTCAGAATGATTTTTGCGATGTGTGCAAGCTACAGGGCATAAAGGTCATGAGTCAGCTCATTACAAATTCCCCTGCGCTTTATGTGGCTGTTCCTGAGGTGAAAAAGTATATCGGCGGTTACAGAAATCCCACAAAAGATCCTTCTGCCTTTGAGGCAGCGAATTCCTCCGCATATGCGAGCTATCAAAATGACAGGAATAGCCGTCTATTAAGCGGCGGCAGTAAAAACAGCTTTGATTATAGCAGCATGAAGGGGCAGCAGGTTGAGCTGCGCACCATTATACAAAATCTTTCGAATACCCAAGCGAAGACTGTGACCCTGCGCCTGTGGGTGGAACATTCCAACGGCGAAAAAGCGGTCACGACAGATGGGGAGCAGGTTTTCACTACGCAGGAGTTTGACATCCCTGTTTGGAAAGAGAAAAGCAAATTCTGGACAAAGGGTGCGTTGGATTACGAGGGCAGCGACTTTAATTCCGGCCTTGTCAACTGCTCTCTGGTTTACACGATTCCGGAGAATGCCATTCTGCAATCCGGCGATACCATCGGCTTTGAGATTGTAGATCATGCGACAGGCGAGGTATTGGCTGATGATGATACGGAGCAGCAGCGCTATGTCAATGTCACCATCCAATATCAGCTGGAGGATGGCACAGATGTTCCAAACACCATGCCGACTACCTTTACTGTTCCGGTAGGCAAAAAGGTTGATTGGCAGCCGCCGCAGGAACTGCACGGCTACACTTTTGTTAAAGCGGAGGGGATGGAAAATGCTGTCCCGAACAGTGGTATGACGATTCGTTATATTTATAAAAGGTCTGAGGAACGCCCCGAGCCGCCGGTGACAAAAAATTATACGGTGCAATACAATTGGGGCTCTGTATTCCCGACAGGCGCAACGCTGCCGCTAAATAGCAGCTCCTATTCGAGTGTGCAACAGGCGAAGGCGGCTGTGGATAAGAAATATACCTCCACAACACGCATTCAGGCACAAAAGGATGGTAAAAACGGCACATGGGCTTTTTCGGGCTGGGATGCCGGCAACCTAAACGGCACAACCGTGGTATTCCGTGGAAGTTGGAGTTTTACGGCGGATACAGCGCCGATAACGCCTCCGAGCGGTACAGCAAGCTACAAGATTACCGCAACGGCAGGTATCGGTGGAACAATCTCTCCCGGTGGCACGACAATGGTATCTGCCGCAGGTCAGCTTACATATACAATCAAGGCGAACGAAGGATATTATATTGCGGACGTAAAGGTGGATGGTTCGGAAGTGACAGCAACCACAAGCTACACCTTTAGTGATGTGAATACTGATCACACCATAGAAGTTACCTTTAAACAGGAAAGCCAGACACCGGATGTGCCGGATGTGATTGCACCAAGCATAACCACACAGCCTGGCAATGCGACAGTGAAGGTAGGTGAGACTGCAACCTTTACTATAGCAGCAAGCGGAGATAATCTTACCTATCAGTGGCAGATAGACAGAAATGATGGGAAAGGATGGGTAAACATTGACGGTGCAACGGCAACGAGCTATACCACATCCACAGTCAATATAAGCTGCAACGGATTTAAGTATAAGTGTGTTGTTTCAAACAGCGCAGGAAACGTAGAGAGTAATTCCGCAACATTGACCGTACAGGATGCGGGCGGTTCCGATAATCCTGACACACCGAATAACACCTATCAGATTATTGATGGAGCAAACAGTAGTTGGACGCATGACAGTGATGGTAATATCACCATCCGGGGTAACGGAGACTTCTCCAAGTTTACCGGAGTTAAGTTGGACGGAAATTTAATAGACAAGAGCAACTACACTGCAAAGGAAGGCTCTACCATTATCACACTGAAAGCTTCCTACCTGAATACACTTTCGGCAGGAACCCATACAGTTGAAATCCTTTGGACGGATGGTTCTGCAAGCACCACATTTACCATCAAAGCAAATACCTCTGATAACAGTAATAACAACCAGAATGATAATAACAATAGCGATTCCTCTGATGACAAGCCATCGAGTGGAACTGATAAGAAGGATGTGACTGCACCTAAAACCGGGGACAACACACCGAGTGTATGGCTGTTTATACTATTAATTCTTTCCGGAACGGGATTGATTATTACCGTAAAGAAACGCAGAGAAAATTTGAATTCATAGAAACGATCGTTAAAAAATGAAACGAAAAAATAACCATGGAGAAGGCGGGCATGTATGCCCGTCTTTTCTTCAAAGAAAACACAACAGGGAGTGTACGCTGCGGAAGAGGCGAAAGAAAAGACACAGACGGAATCAAAGCAGAAGGCGTGTATGGGAATGGAAATGGAAATGCCTGACTCTGCAACTTTTATTAGCGGTGATATTTGTTTTTTCTGTGGCGGGGCTTCT
>OIYR01000871.1_pt1 | contig 16222 bp, 14 predicted proteins | sample 1588221 | NCBI WGS metagenome assembly OIYR01 (sample SAMN03283292) | human gut metagenome | biome: human-associated habitat; material: feces | host: Homo sapiens | place: Peru | collected 2012 | reverse complement strand
TTCTTTTTTTGAAACTATTAGAAGAATTTAATAAAGTAAAAGCTGAAAATAAAAACTGTATTGTTTTTATAAAATCAGGTGCTGGTGTTAGTACTAAAATTTTAGATTCTAGTCTAATATTAACAAATCTGAGAAAATAATAAGTTGTGGAGTATTGAAAAAAATTAAATATAAAATATAAAATATAAAAGTGTAGTTATTATGAAACAGCTAAAATCACTACACAAGAAAAAATTTTAAATTTAATAAAAACTAAGCCAAGTGTAACCCAAATAGAAATGTCAGAGAATTTAGGATTGACTCGTTAGGGTACTTCTTATAATATAAAAAAATGAAAGATAGTGGAATTTATTGAAAGAGAGGGCTCAACTAAAAATGGAATTTGGAAGATAAAAAGAAAAAAATAAATATATTTTTTTAATATTATAAGTTTCAGATTAACAAACTTGTAAAAAATATGATGCTAATAAACATAATGGGAAGACTTATTTATTTCCTATAGGTTAATTATATTAAAAAAGTAGACCTTTTTGGTCTACTTTTCAATATTTAATCCTGAATCATTAAAGCTTATATTAAGTTTAACATTTACTTTAGCATCCTTGTACTTTTCCTCAAAATTGTATGATTCGTATTCTTCTACTGTTAAAAAATTTTTTCTACAATATTTATAAAATTCATTTATATCAGCATCAAATTCATTTTGAGTTTTGTTTATATAATTTTTCATTCTTTTATCTAAAATTTCTGTAACTTCTTTTTTGATTTCTGAAATATAGTTGTTATCTAGATAGTTATATTCTCCAGCAGGAGTATCTAAAATTATAATATTTAGTGGAATAGTTATATCAATTCTTGGTTTATCATTTTTAGTATCAACTTTTATTTTTGCTTTTCCAGTTTGACTTATTTCAACATTTGTGGAAGAGGATTGATTGTTTTGAAATTTATCGGAAAGCTCGTTTAGTTCTAGACTAGTATCATATGAATCCAAATAATCAGTTAACATTAAATAGTATGCAGTTTCACCACTTGAAAGTTTTCCAATCATTTTTTCATCTTTAAATATAGCCATTCCACCTACTTCAATATCTATTTTTGATTCATCTTTATTTGAACTATTACTTTTATTAGAGTTACTACTATTAGAATCATCTTTAGATGAACTTTCATTTTCTTTATTTTTTTCATCGGATTCTTGTTCTTTTTGTTGATTTTTATCTCTATTTTCAGAAATTACTTTACATATTGGGGCCGTAGGTACTGAATTACTTGTAAAAAGCAAGTTAGAAAATTCTGTTATATTTATGAATTTAATTGATGCAGAATTTTTTTGTGCATTTTTTAAAATATCAAAATATGATACAGAGTTTATGCTATCATTTTTATCTAAACGTTTTATAAAATCTTTAGCTTTTCCTTCACATATTAATATATACATATTATTATTATATTTTAGATTACTTGATATATTTGATATATATCTTTGTACTCCTTCTTTTGCCAAATCCTCAGATATAATTATTGCATTGGTATTTGAAAAATCTATGCTTGAATTAATATAATCTTGAAGGTCTGATACAGCTAAATCAAGAGAATTTTCATCAATAACTTTAACTAATGTATTTTCAGTAGATACGGAATTTCCATCTTTTAATTTTGGAGTTATTAATTGAAAAGTTACTTCTAAATTACTTGGTATAGTTTGTGACTTATCAAGACCAATAATGTTTGCAAAACATAAATTGTTAGTATCAACTGAATTATTTAATCCAACCATTAACACTAGAATTATAACTATTACAATTATTTTTATAATTGTAAAAAATGGATTTCTTTTTTTATCAATTACATAGTTAGAATTACTCATTTAGATCCACCTCTTCTACAAAATCTTCTTTTAATTTATTGTTATTAAATTTTTTACATCCACCTTTTGTCCTTATATAGTATATAATTAATGTTATAATTGGAAAAGCAAATGTAATTGCTATAGATAAAATGTAGAATATATCTAAAATTATGTAATAAGTTGATAATGGAATAGGTATTAAAAACATAATTAATAATATAATAACACTTGGAAGTACATATTTTGAGTAATCTTTAACTACATTTAATCTTTGTATGTTATACAACCCACAAAGTAGACAAAACGAAATTGATATAAATATCAAAAGTGAAAACACAAATATCATAATTGGTGTTAATTTAAGTGAAAGTGGCGTTAGAGATATAAGTGAAGATAAATCAAGTAGTAGGGTATATCTTGATGATATAATTTCTACAGGAATTGTACCTATAAAACAAAATATTAAAATTGCGTATACTAATGTAAATACTAACATTATGATATTAAAGTTTTTGTATACACTACGTTTTTTATTATGAGCAACTTTACCACCAAAGAAAAGGTAGAAAAATAAAGGTACAAATATACCAGTATTTATTAAGTTATTTACAAATATATCGTTAAAGCCATTTCCCATAATTGGAAAGAAATTATTTATATCTACTTTATTTATTGACATTATAAATAGAAAAATAATATAGAGTACTATTGTAAATGATACATAGCCTACTATTCTAAATGTTGCATTAAATCCTTTTTTACTAAGTAAATATAGTGCAACAATAAAGAATATAGATATTGAAAATATAGTTGAATTAGTATAAATTGAGCCTTTAAGGTTATATAGCAAGTTTGATATTATAAGGTAAATATATAAAATTATAAAAAAGTATATAATAATTCCAATAATTTTTTGTAATATAGGTGGGTATGACTTTTTTATTATACTAAATATATCATATTCATTTTTAAATACAGCTTTTAGTATAATTGAGTAGAATATATATACAGCTAAACATATAAAAATTATTCCGATTACAGATGCACTTCCACATTCTTTTACGATTCTTATTGGTGAGTAACTTATAAAAGCACATGACATCAAAGTTATTATCATTGAAATCATTTCAAAATTTACATAGCTTATATTTTTAAAATCACTATTTTTTCTCATTAAATAACCACCTTCTTGATATACTTGGTTGCGAAGTTTTATCTTTTGCTTTTGTATAATACGGTCTATTTTCTCTTTTCCAGACGGGTTCTGTAAATATTTGTTGTATAACATTTCTATTTTTATCGATATAAAAACTTGGAAGTAATCTTGTTCCAATTGAGTAAGAGTTTGCAAGAATTAGTAAAAATATAAATACACCAAAACTAAGAGCTAAGTATCCATTTGCAAATGATAATATTATTAAAATATATCTCATGTTCCTAAGTCCGTAAGAGCTATAATAATTTGGAAGGGCGTACATACATATTCCAGTAAAACCAACTATAATCATTGTAAATGAACAGATAATGTTTGCCTCAACTGCAATTTGGCCTAAAATAAGACCTCCTACTATACTTACAATTGGACCTACTTTTGTTGGTACTCTTGTTTCAGCTTCTCTTAAAAGTTCAAATGCGACCTCCATTAAAATTACCTCGGCAACGAACGGAAGCGGTACAGCATCTCTTGAAGCAGCAAGCATCATAGCAATATTTGTAGGCAAAATATCAATATGATATGTTACAGTAGCTATATACAACGCAGGTAAGAAAAGTGAAATAAGAATTGCAGCAATTCTTATTAGTTTTAAAATAAAATTAAATGGTGTTCTTAGATATCCATCTTCACTAGAATGAAACCAATCAATAATTGTTGTTGGAATAACGCCTGCAATAGGTGAATTATTTGTAAGTATAACGCATCTGCCTTGCATTAAAAAGCTAGCTACTCTATCTGGTTTTTCTGTTGGCATTATTTGTGGAATAATACTAAAAGTATTGGTTTCAATAAATTGAGAGAGATTATCTGTTGTAAGTATAATATCTGTATCAATATTTGTAATTCTATTTTTTATTTTTTTTACAATTTTCATATTAGTTAAATTGTTTATATACATTACAACACATGAATTTTTTGAACGTTTTCCAATGGGAATTTTTTCAATTATAAGATTAGAGTCATTTACATATTTTCTAATTAGAGCTGTATTTATATTTAAAACTTCGTTAAAAGCTTCTTGAGTTCCCTTAACACTACTTTCAAATGTTGGATTGCTAATTGTCCTATGTTCATATTTTATCATATCACATAGAAAGCATTTATCATAATTGTCAATAAATATGGCACAGTGTGAATTACAGATTTTTTCTATTATTTGATTAAAGTTTGATGACTCTTCTAAAGAATAGTTTGATATAATAAAATTCTTAAAGAAATCTGATGCATTTTCACATTTTATACTATTTGTATTTTGATAAGTTGAATTTGCTTTAAATAGAATATTTTCATTTACAAAATCTTTGTTTATCATACCATCAAAAAAAACAAGAAATGCTTTTATATCCTTTTTTTCATATCTAAACTTAAATTCACGTATTACAAGGTCATAAGATAAATCACTAAATAGTCTTGTTTTAATAGCTTCTAAATTCAGTTCAATATTTTTATAAACAACTTGATTATTTTTTTTACTCATAAATACTCCTATTATTTTATTTTTTATTATTTTGTACATATTTAATTTAAAATATACAAAAATAAGAGATACCATGTAGAAACACAGTATCTCTTTAATTTGGAGGATAATCCAAGAATCTTGTAATCAATTAAATAAAAAAGTTAAACCATATGTTTTGTTTATAAATTTATAAATAATAATTTGAATAATATCTATTACATATTATTATGGCTTAAGTTTAAATAAAATTCCTATACAAGGAAAATAAATAAGAACTAAAATCTAGAGTTCATAGTGTATAATTTGTTGTATATAACTTTATCATATTTTTTATAAAATGTAAAGTTATTTTTTAAAAGTAAAAAATAAATTATGTATATGTGTCAATGATGTGAAACGAAATTTTATAAAAATTTCATAGTAATATTGAATTTATTATAGGTGCTATCGCACCTATACTTAGATTTCCAAGATTTAAAAAGGAAAATATAGTACAAGAAATAATATTTACAAAATATGCAATAAGAATAGAAGGAAATAAAATAAAGTTATCATTATCAAAAAGAATGCAAGAAAAATATGAAGTAAAAAGTTTAAATTTCTTAATACCAAGAAAATTAAGAAAGCTAGTAGATTTTTCTAGAGTAAAGATGATAAAGATAAAACAAGAAGTGAAAAATATAGAAATAAATGTAATATATGAGAGGGAAGAAAAAAAGGCAATAGAAGGAAATACAAATATAATGTCAATAGATTTAGGATTAAATAATATAGTAGGATGTACAAATAAAGAAAATTCAAATAGTATATTAATATCAGGAAAGGAAGCCAAAAGTAAAAATAAATACATAAATGAGAAAATAAGAAAATTACAACAAATCGAGATGAAAATGAGAAAAACAAGTAAAAAATATAAAAATACGAAACAGATAAAGAAGTTATATGAGTATAGAAAAAATTATATGAATACATACATGCATAAAGTATCAAAAATTGTAATAGAATATGCAAAAGCAAATAAGTGTGGAGTAATTGTAATGGGAAATTTAAAAGATATAAAACAAGGGATGAATTATAACAAAAATTTTGTACAAATACCATTATATAAATTAGTACAAAAAATAGAATATAAAGAAAAATTAGAAGGAATAAAAGTAGAAAAAATAAGTGAGAAATATACATCAGGAGTAAGTGCATTAGATAGAGAAGATATTATAAAAGAAAATTACAATAAAAAAAGAAGAATAAGTAGAGGAATATTTGTAACAAATAGAGGAATAAAAATAAATGCAGATATAAACGGAAGTTTAAATATATTAAGAAAATATATAAAAAAAAGTAGTCCAAACCAAGAAATTGCGATGGATAGAGGCCTAGAACAACGACCGTTAAAGAAAAGAGTGGCCTAGAGATAGGTGGAAACTTAAATACAAAATCTGTAACAAAAGACAATTATGGACTTATTTCAAAAATAAGAAAAATATTATTGGTAAAATAAAAAAATGCTTGAGCACATAGATTTTTCTTTTGCAGAATTTGTCAATCAAAAATCCGAAATATGTAAAATTAATGCATAAAAGTATTGCAATTGGTATAAAATTGTAGTATAATATAAGTACTGTATGACAAGTGAGAGGGTGGATAGTCCTCTCACTTAAGTTTAAGTAGGAGAAAAATATGAAATTAGATAATATTGAAAAAACAATAAATCCTAAAATTGAGGAAGAGGGATTTGAAATTGAGTATATTGAGTTTGTAAAAGAAGGAGAGAATAACATACTTAGAGTTGTTATTGATAATCCAAATGGAAATGTTGCAATTGATGATTGCGAAAAAATAAGTAGAAAAATTGAAGATGAAATAGATAAGAATATTGATAAAGAATATGTTTTAGAGGTTTCATCTGCTGGTCTTGAGAGACAACTTAAGAATATAAAATTATTTGAAAAATATATTGGCAGTGAAGTATATGTTAAATTATATAAAAAACTTGATGATAAAAAGGAAATAACAGGAGTTTTAAAAAGTGTAAATGATAATAATATAGTTATTGAATCTTTGGAAAAAGAGTATATTTTTAATATAAAAGATATTGCAGTAGCACATACTATTTACGATTTTGAAAGTGCTTTTAAAAATAAAGACAATGTTAATATCAATAAATTAAAAAAATTTTAATTAGGGGGAATTAAAAAATGAAAAGTGATAAAATAAGTTCAAAAGAGTTATTTAATGCAATTGATGAAATATATGAAGAAAAAGGTATAACAAGAGAATATTTGATAGAATCATTAAAAATGGCTTTAGAAGCAGCGTATAAAAAGAATTATGAAACTACAGAGGATATAATTGTTGATGTAAATGAACAAAATATAAAAGTATATGCTGTAAAAACTGTAGTCGAGAAAGTTGAAGATAAAAATAAAGAAATATCTTTACCAGAAGCTTTGCAAATTTCTAAAAGAGCAAAAATTGGAAGTGTTGTTAATGTGGAAGTAACGCCTAAAAACTTTGGTAGAATTGCTGCTGTTGCTGGAAAACAAATTATAGTTCAGCGTTTAAGAGAGGCAGAACGTAATCTTGTATATACTCAGTATGCAGATAAGGAAGGTCAAATAGTAGTAGGGGTTGTTCAAAAAAATGATAAATTTGGAACAATAGTTGATCTTGGCAGAGTAGAAGCTTTAATTCCTGTAAAGGAACAAGTGAAAACAGAAGAATTAAAACCACATCAAAGAATAAAAGCATATGTTGTAAGTGTAACAGAATCTGGAAAATTTGGGCCTCAAATTGTTTTATCAAGAAAGGATCCAAATTTTGTAAAGAAATTATTTGAACTTGAAGTACCTGAAATTATAGATGGCATAGTTGAAATAAAAGCTGTAGCTAGGGAGGCTGGAAGTAGGACAAAAATTGCTGTATATTCTAATGATGAAAACATTGATCCAATTGGAAGTTTGGTTGGGAAAAAAGGTGTTAGAATACAACCAATAATTGATGAACTAGGTGGAGAAAGAATAGATGTAATTCCATATAGTGATGATATACCAAGCTATATAATAAATGCATTATCACCAGCACCAATACTTGCAATAGATATTAATGATGAAGAAAAAATGGCTACTGTTGTTGTACCAGATGAAGCTTTGTCTTATGCAATAGGTGCAAGTGGTCAAAATGTAAGACTTGCAGCAATACTTACAGGTTGGAAAATTGATATAAAAACAGAGACACAAATAAAAGAAGTTGTTGTTGAATAATAGGAGAGATAAATATGAATCCTATACGAAGTTGTATAATATGTAGGAATAAAAAAAATAAAAATAAACTATTTAGAATAGTAAGTAAAAATGGAAAAGCAATATATGATAAAAGTGAAAAAATAAACTCAAGGGGAATATATATATGTAAGTCAAATGAATGCATTAATAAATGCAGGAGTTATATAACTAAGAATAGACTTAATACAAAATTACATATAGATAATGAAAGTATGAAAAACGTATTATTAGAATTAGAAAATGAATTGGGGGAATAGTTTTGGGAAAAATGAAAGTATATGAACTTGCAAAGGAATTGGGTATAACTAATGCTGAGCTTATAAAAAGATTAAGTAATATGGGTGTAGAAGTAAAATCTCATTTATCAGTTATAGAAGATGAAGTTGTAGGAAAGATAAAAAAAGGTGTGAGTAAAGTAGTGGAAAAGAAGCCAGTAGTTGAAAAAAATCAAATGCATATAATTCGTAGAAATGTTAAGGTAATAAATACTGAGGGAGATAAAAAAGAGGTAGAACAAATAACAACAGATATCTCTGGTGCAATAAAAAAATCTCATCATACAGTTGATAATATTAATAAATCAAAACAAGAGAAAAGAGGATATAATAGAGAGGAAATGCAACAAAATAAACAAAATAGAATGACGAATAAACCTAGATTTGGAACACGTCCTACAAATGTTGTTATAACAAGAAATGGAAAACCTGTAGAGAGAACTACCTCTCCAGAGATTAAAAAGGATATAAATAAAAGCACTAACACTAATAATTTAAATAATGAAAGAAAATCTTTTTCTAATACCCAAAATAATAGAGAAAAAAATGATAACTTTAGTAACCATAATAATAATAACTCTTATCGTTCAAATAATAAACAAAACTATTCAGATAAAAAGATATTTAATAACAACAATCAGAATAGAAGAAATGTAAACAATAACCCTTCTTTTAATAAGTCTGACAGACCTTTTAGAAATAATAATGGTGGATATAATAATAGAAATAATAATTTTAGAAATCCACAAAGTAATACTGCATATCAGGTTAATAAGTTTATAAAACAATCTGCACCAGTTGAGCAGAAAGAAACTAGAGAATATGAAAATAATATAATTGATAAAAGAAAATATAATGACAAAAATTCTGCTGATAATAAAAAAGATAAATTAGATAAAAATAAACTAAGAGAAAGAAATACAAGAATTTCAACATCTAAATTAAAAGGTCTTGAAGTTGATTCAGGTTCATTAATGGATTTATATGAAAGAGATAGTGATTTATCAAGAAATAAAGGAAATAAAAAGAAAAAGCAACAAAAACCTGTATTAAATCAAACTAAAATAATTCCAATGACTGAAGTTAAGTTGCCTGAAATAATGACAGTAAAAGAATTTGCTGAAAGTATAAAAAAACAAGCATCTGAGGTTATAAAAAAATTATTTAGTCTTGGTATAATGGCAACCGTAAATCAAGAGATAGATTTCGATACAGCATATTTAGTAGCTGGTGAATTTGGAATTACAGCAGAAAAAGAAGTTAAGGTTACAGAAGAGGATATATTATTTGATGAATCTGAAGATGATGAAAAAGATCTAGAAGTAAGGCCTCCAATTGTTGTTGTAATGGGACACGTAGATCATGGTAAAACTTCACTTTTAGATAAAATAAGAAGCTCAAATGTAGTAAACAAAGAAGCAGGTGGAATTACACAACATATCGGTGCATATAAGGTAAAATGTAAAGATAGAGAAATTTGTTTCTTAGATACACCAGGACATGAAGCTTTTACAGCAATGAGAGCAAGAGGTGCACAAGTTACAGATATAGCTATAATTGTAGTAGCTGCAGATGATGGAATAAAACCACAAACAATAGAAGCTATTGACCATGCTAAAGCTGCAGGCGTATCTATAATTGTTGCAATAAATAAAATTGATAAACCAAATGCAAATGTAGAACGTGTAAAACAAGAATTATTAGAAGTTGGACTTGTAGCAGAAGAATGGGGTGGAGATACAATCTGTGTTCCTATATCTGCTATGACAGGTGAAGGTATAGATACATTGCTTGAAATGATTTTATTAGTTGCTGATGTAAAGGATTTAAAAGCAAATCCAAATAAACAATCAAAAGGAACTGTTCTTGAAGCAAGACTTGATAAGAATTCAGGTACAATTGTTTCAATGTTAGTACAAAGAGGTACACTTAATGTTGGAGATACAATTGTTGTAGGTGATGTTATTGGTAGAATACGTGCAATGAAGGATGATAAGGGTAAAAAAGTAAAAGCTGCTGGACCATCTACACCAGTTGAGGTACTTGGTTTATCTCACGTTCCAATGACTGGTGATATATTCTATGAAGTAGAAAATGAAAAAGTTGCTAAACAACTAGTAAATAGAAAAATTGCTGAAAGACGTAGAAACTTAATTAAACAAGGACATAAAGTAACTTTAGGAGATCTATTTAACCAAATTAAAGAAGGAAAAATTAAAGAACTTAATGTTATAATAAAAGCAGATGTTGAAGGATCTGTAGAAGCTTTAAAAGAATCTCTTGAAAAACTTTCAAATGAAGAAGTAAGAGTAAGAGTATTACATGCATCTACTGGTGCAATAAAAGAAAGTGATATAACTCTTGCATCAGTATCAAATGCAATCATTATTGGATTTAATGTAAGACCTGATTCAATGATAGAACAACTTGCTAAGAAGGAAGAAGTTGACTTAAGATTATATAGAGTAATCTATGACGCAATTGATGATGTTGAAACAGCTATGAAGGGAATGCTTACTCCAAAATATAGAGAAGAAGTTCTTGGAAAATGTGAAATTAGACGTGTGTTTAAACTTACAAATGTTGGAGTTGTTGCAGGTTGCTATGTAAAAGATGGTAAAGTTGTAAGAGGAACAATGGTAAGACTTGTAAGAGATTCAATTGTACTTCATGAAGCAAAAATTGATTCACTAAAACGTGAAAAGGATGACGTAAAAGAAGTTCAAGCAGGATATGAATGTGGTATAAAACTTGAAAATTATAGTGATATTAAAGAAGGAGATATTTTAGAATGTTTCCAATTAATTGAAGAAAAGAGAGGATAGTTAATGCAAAGACATGAAAGATTAGAACAAGATATTAAAGTAGCTTTATCTTCAATAATAACTTATGAAGTAAAAGAGCCTGAGGTATCTGGTATGATTTCTGTTACTGATGTTAAAGTAACTCCAGATCAAAAATATGCAACTGTATATGTTAGCATATATGGAAAAAAGAATAAAGAAAAAGTACTAGATGCCCTTAAAAAGGCTAAGGGATTTATTAAAAATTCACTTGCTAAAAAGGTTAAAATGAGAAATATTCCAGATTTAATATTTAAACTTGATAACTCAATGGAGTATGGTGAATATATGGATAAAGTTATTGATGAAGTTATAAAGAAAGATAATGAAAAAAACATATAGTTAAGGATGTGATTAAATGGAGTTTGAACAAGCAAAGGAAATTATAAATAAATCAAAGAGCATATATATTGTAGCACATGTAAATCCAGATGGTGATGCCATTGGTTCAACATATGGAATGTATTTTGCAATGAAAAAATTAAATAAGGATGTTCATGTAATAATGCCTGAATATTCAGATGTATTTAAATTTTTACCGGATATAACAAAAATATGTGAGAAAGATATATATGTTGAAAATTATGATTTACTTATTGCACTTGATGCAAGTGATAAAACACGCTTAGCACTTTCTGATGAAGCATTTTCAAGAGCTAAAAATGTAATAATGCTTGATCATCATCAAGTATCTCATCCTTATGGCGATGTAAGATATATAAACGATAATATGTCATCAGCATCTGAAGTTGTATATAATTTTCTTAAATATTTAGGAATTAAATTTGACCCAGAAATGGCTACATATATATATACAGGTATAATGACAGATACTGGAAGCTTTAATTATTCAAATACATCAAGCGATACTCATATAGCAGCAGCAGAACTTATTAAGGCTGGAGCTGATCATGTTACTGTATGTAAGAAATTAAATGACACTATTAAAGAGGCTAAATTAAAATTAATTGCAAAAACTATAGAAAATATGGAAGTTTACAATGAAGGAAAAGTTAGATACAGTTTAGTTGATTATGACACAATAAATTCACTTGGTCTTGATGAAGAAGATGCAGAAGGAATGACAAATTATCTTAGAATGGTTGAAGGAACTGAAGTTGGTATATATATCAGAGGAAAGAAGAATGGAACATACAAAGTGAGTATGCGTTCTATAGGTAATGTGGATATATCAAAAATTGCGATAGCAAATGGAGGCGGAGGTCATCCAAGAGCTGCTGGATTTACAATATATGAAGATTTAGATGGAATAAAAAATAAAGTTTTAAAAGCTGTAGAGGTGATGTTAGTTGATGGTGCCACAAATTAAAAATGGTGTACTAAATATAGATAAACCACAAGGAATTACATCACATGATGTAGTAGATATTGTTAGAAAAATATTTCCAGGTATAAAAGTTGGCCATACTGGGACGTTAGACCCTATTGCAACAGGTGTCCTTCCAATATGTATTGGTAAAGCAACGAAACTTTCTGAGGAACTTTTATCTGAAAATAAAGTATATAAAGTAAAAATGTTACTTGGAGTTGAAACTGATACTTATGATATAACAGGAAAGATAGTTTTTGCAAATACGTTAAATGAAGATGAAATATATATAAAGGAAAGAATAAAAAGATTCATTGGAAAAAGTTCTCAAATACCACCAATTTATAGTGCTATTAAGATTAAAGGAAAAAAAGCCTATGAATATGCAAGAAATGGAGAAAATGTTTTTCTAAAGCCAAGAGAAATTGAAATATTTAATATAGATGATATAGATGTAAATTTAAGGAAAAGACAAGTAAGTTTTGTTGTATCTTGTACAAAGGGAACATATATACGAAGTTTAGTACATGATATTGGTATAAAACTAGGTTGTGGTGCAACAATGATTGAACTAAAAAGATTAAAAACAGGAGATTTTGATATAAACGACAGTATAGATTTATATGAATTCTTAAATTTAGAATATCTAGATATGTTAGATAAAATAGTTTCAATTGAAGAATTATATAAAGATTCAAAAAAGGTTAATTTAAATGATAAAGATTACGATAAATTTTTAAATGGAATAGCAATAAAGACTGATGTACCAAATGGAATAGTAAGGGTATACGAGAATTTAAGGTACAAAGGTCTTGGCAAGGTAAATGACAATTTACTAAAGAGATTCATTATAGAGTAAATTAAAATTTGATATATTATGATTAGTATAATATATATGAGAGGTTATTTATGAAAAAACAAAGTACTATTGATTTATTTAATAAATATATGAAAAAGGGTAAGTTAGATAAATTTAATAGTTATTTGATAGAAAATAATTTAAGGGACAAGTTTATAGAAGATGCTACTTGGTATAGCCCTTATCATTATAAAGATAATACTGATAAATTAGAAGAAAGTTTAAATAATTATACTTTAATGCTGTTAAAAGATGATGCATGCCAAAAGTACGGTAATCTTGGTGATAAATTCTGTGAATATATATATAGTCAAGAAAGTGAAGGACTAAAAAGATCAAATATGTTTTTATTAGATAGAATTTTAAAAAGTAGTAATTATACAAATTTAGATAATGTATCACAAATCTTTGATATGGCATGTGATGAAAATAATGTAATTGGTACACATATAACTGGTTCACAAATTGGTGATATAATTTCAGATGAAGGAATAGCATTAACAGGTCACAAGTTTGTTGCTACTGATTCATTAACTAATAATAACTCAAAAAGTGACGTTAAAGGTACTTTAGAAAAAAATATTACATTTTTTAAAAATCAGCCTTTTGAACTTTTATGGAATTTAACTAGTGGTAGAAATTATAATAATAACATGAGAGAAAATTATAATGATATTATGCTAGTTTCAATACCAGAAAATGAGTTAAATAACAATAGAGATGATATAATTATACAGAATAATTCAAGTTTGTATTTAAATCCAAGCTATATAAAAGGATATGCTAAGATAAATACAGTTGATGGTGATATTAAAGATATAAAAGAAAATCCTAGATTTATCAATAAAAATTATCAGGAGTTATATAACCAAAGGGAAAGTAACTATGATTATAGTGAAAAACTAGATCAGTGGTATAAAGACATTAACACTACAAAATTTGGAAAAATAGTTTCAGAGGTAAAAGGAATATTTTCTAAAAAGGAAAATAAAATGCTCCCTGCTGGAAATGGAGATTATAAGGATCCAAATTATAGTACTACAGAAAAAGGTACAAGCTTATCTGATGAATTAAATTGTTATAAAAAATCTCCAGAAGATATTTATACTCAAGATTTAGAAAATAGTTTTGAAAGTAATTACCGTGATAAACAAAATGATAAACAAAATGAATTAGAAAATAGATATTAAGTAGATATGCTTAGATCATTTCATATATTTGAAAAAGTATATATTTTATATGTAATTATCCTCTATAGTATTAATTAAAATTACTATAGAGGATATTTTTTTATATAATAGGAAAGTCATATTGAAATTACCATACCCAAATTTTTATAGCACTTTTAAAAAAATATATAAATTAACATATCATATATTTCTTGTTGAAAATTGCGATGGATAAAGGCCTAGAACAACGACCGTTAAAGAAAAGAGTGGACTAGAGATAGGTGGAAACTTAAATACAACATCTTTAAAAATACCACTAACTACAAAAAAATAGTTAGTGGTGGAGTGACGAAGTCACTTTTGTTCTGGAATTGATGATTAATTTGTATAAAGCATGAAGAAAAGAAAAAAAGAAAATCATTTTATAGGCATATGAATATAAAAAATCAGTTAAATAAAGGAAATAATTAAGCTAAAGAATAATTTTATATTAGTGTATGCTCATATTTTGAGTATGCTGCTGAAGATGAAAAAAATATAATGTTCAATATATAACCTAGATATGATAGCTAGGTAGGACCTTAATAGAGATTCTTATATTTTCCCTTTATACCTTATTGCATATCACGACTGTTTTTAGAAAAACATAAAAAATAAATAATTTTAAAAAAAGCATAAGCAAATATTTGTTTTTGTTATAAAATGTATTCAATTGGTCAAAAATACTAAAAAGTTAAAATTTATAAGTGTCAATAAATATGCTAAGAACTAAATTTTATATAAAGGAGGTGTTCTTATGGATGAAAAAAGAAATGAAATTATTTTATTTGAAAACCAAGGAGTAAAATTAGAAGTAAACTTAAAAGATGAAACTGTGTGGCTTACACAAGAACAAATGTCAAAATTATTTGGAAAAGCTAAATCAACTATTAATGAACATATTAAAAATGTTTATAAAGAAGGCGAATTAATAGAAAATGAAACTATGACTAAATTCGGAAATTCCGAATTTGCTGATAAACCAACTAATTACTATAATCTAGATATGATAATTTCTGTTGGGTATCGTGTAAAATCACAAAATGGTATTTTATTTAGAAAATGGGCTACTAGTGTATTAAAAGATTACATGTTAAAAGGTTATGCGGTAAATCAAAGAAGATTAGAATACTTGGAAAAAACTATAAAATTAATAGATATTGCTAATCGTATTGATGAAAGACTAGAAGAAAATGATGCAAAAGAAATATTAAAAGTAATTGGAGGATATTCAAAAGCATTAGACTTATTAGATGATTATGATCATAGAACTTTAAAGAAAATTGAGGGAAATATAGATGATAGAAAAATTAAATACCAAGAATGTATAGATATAATTAATAAATTAAAATTTAATGAAGAAAGTTGGCTTTTTGCTGTTGAAAGAGATAAAGGGTTGGATTCAATTATCGGTAACATTTATCAGAGTTTTGCACGGACAAGATATTTACAAGAGTATAGAAGAAAAAGGAGCTAATTTTTTATATTTAATTGTTAAAAATCATGTATTTGCCGATGGAAACAAAAGAATTGCAGCAACTTTATTTATATACTTTCTAAATTTTTACGGAATATTATATAAAAATGGTAAACAAGTAATTGATAATAATACATTAACTGCTCTTACTTTATTAATTGCTGAATCAAACCCAAAAGAAAAAGATGTAATTATAGATTTAGTAATGAATTTTTTGAATAATGAATAAAATTGTAGGTAAATAATATGTTAGATTATGAGCGTGCTCCATAAAGTGTAATAATTAGAGATAAGAATGATTTAAAAATTAAGTTACAACAGGGGTTAGATGATGTAAAATTAAATAAAACATATTCTTTAGATGAATCCATGCCAAAATTTTTATAGCATGGTAATAGAACATACGGAGTATGCTTTTTAAA
>OIYR01000861.1_pt1 | contig 16294 bp, 13 predicted proteins | sample 1588221 | NCBI WGS metagenome assembly OIYR01 (sample SAMN03283292) | human gut metagenome | biome: human-associated habitat; material: feces | host: Homo sapiens | place: Peru | collected 2012 | reverse complement strand
TTCGCCCGTGTAAAAAATTTTAATTTTAGCTTTCGATTTATTTAAAAAATATCTTTTTCCTACGGGACCAAAAATTTCTATATCGGGTTTATAACTTATTTCTAAATCGTTTATATAATTATTTTTTATTACATTATAAAAATAATTGTTATAAAATTCTTTTTCGTCTATAAGCCATTCGTTTGTGACAAAAAATGTTTTCTTATTTTTTATTTTATCTTTATAAGTTTGATAATTAACCCAATAGCAGAAATTTCTTGTAATTATATTATCTTTCATTATTTTCCATCTTATTTTATCTCTTAAACTTCTTATTGGAATAAGCCATACCAAATAATGCACAAAATTTTTATTCATAAATACTCCAAATATTTGCAGAAAATTATCGTTTATTATAATTTATATTATAAATTATGTAAATAAAATTAAATAATTATATATAAACGCTTGATTTTTTTGAATTAAATTAATATAATAAAACATTAAAAAATAATATTTATAAGCGGAGATTTATATGTCTGACAATATTTCAAAATTTCAAAAGAATGCAGAATTAATTTTTACATATATCTATAATAACAGAATGATAATTACATCCATTTTCGTTTTGATTATAGTTATAATAGCGGGAATTTTAATTTATAATGCGAATATAGAAAGCAAAGATAAAACGGTTAACGCAGAGTTTGAATCCGCTTTTGCTTTGTATGGAATGCTTCAAAATAATAGAATACCTAAAGAGCAGTTGAACGACCCAACAATTATAGTGGAAATAACTACAAAATTGCAAAAAGTTTACAAAGAAGCTAAAGGAAAAACTTTAAAATTAAGAGCGGCTTATTCTTTGGGCGCGGTTTATTACGATATAGGAAATTATACGGAAGCGGTAAAATATTTTAAAGAAGTCGCAGACAATAGAAATTTTTACTTGCAAGAAAGCGCAATTTATAATTTGACAAGCTCTCAAATCGAGTTAACCAATTATAATGAAGCGGTTAAAACTTTGGAAAATTTTATTAAAGCGTATCCGAATAGTTATTTGAATCCGCAAGCTACTTTAACTTTATCCGACATTTACAGAAAACAAAACGATAAAGTTAAATCGATAAATGTTTTAAAAAATTGGATGAATAATAATACTAATAATCAATACTTAAATATATTTTCAGAAACGATAAATCTTATAGAAAATAATATTTATTGATAAAATTTTGTAATACGAATTGAATATTTTTTAAGGAAATAAAATTTGAATAAAAATGCTCCTCTTATAGTTCAAGGCGATGGCACAATTCTTTTGGATGTAAGCGCAAAAGATTTTGAAGAAATCAGAAATTTTATGCTTGTTTTTGCCGAACTTATAAAAAGCCCAGAATATATACATACTTATAGAATAACTTTAGTTTCTTTATGGAATGCGGCGAGTTTAAATTATACTTCCGAGTCTATTATAGATTTTCTAAAAAAATATACTTCTTATGAAATACCTAAAAATATAATCAAACAAATAGAAACAAGCATAGAAAAATACGGAAGAGTAAAAATAATAAGAGAAGAAGAAAAATATTATTTAATAAGCGAAGATAAAGATATTATAGAAGAGATATTGCATTATAAAGCCGTAATGAAATATTTAAAAGAAAAAGTAAACGATAATAAAATTGAAATTGAGCCGATTTATAGAGGACATATAAAACTTGCATTAATAAATATTGGCTATCCCGTTCAAGATTTGGCGGGTTATAAATTTGGAGAAGAATATCGTTTTAATTTGAGAGAAAAATTAGCTTCAAACGGAGAAGATTTTATTTTAAGAGATTATCAAAAAAATTCGGTTGATGCTTTTTATTCAAACGGCGGACCAGAAGGCGGAGCGGGAGTTATAGCGCTTCCTTGCGGAACGGGAAAAACAATAGTCGGTTTAGAAATTATGCATAGAATACAAAATAAAACCTTAATTATAGTGACAGGCGTGACGGCTTGCAGACAATGGAGAGACGAGATTTTAGATAAAACGGATATTCCGCCAGAAGATATAGGAGAATATAACGGATTAAATAAAGATATAAAACCTATAACAATAGCGACTTATAAAATATTAACTTATAGAAAAAATAAAGAATCTCCGTTTATTCATTTTGAAATATTTTTTAAACATAATTGGGGACTTATAATATATGACGAGGTTCATTTACTTCCAGCTCCTATAATAAAACTTACAAGCGAAATTCAAAGCATGCGAAGGTTAGGACTTACGGCGACTCTTGTTAGAGAGGACGGACTTGAAAAAGATGTATTTTGTTTAATAGGACCTAAAAAATTTGATATGCCTTGGCGAGAACTTGAAGAGAAAAAATTTATTGCCGAAGCCTATTGTTATGATATAAGAATTCCATTAGACGAAAGCCATAGAGACGATTATATTATTTCAAGCGATAGAGGAAAATTTAGAATTGCAAGCGAAAATGTCTTAAAATACGATATAGTAAAAAAAATAATTGAAAAAGTCGAAGGAAAAAATATATTAATTATTGGGCAATATATTTCGCAACTTGAAGAAATGCAAAATAGAATGGGATTTTCTATAATCACGGGAAAAACTCCGCAAAGAGAAAGAGATATTATTTATAAAAAATTTAAATCGGGCGAAATAAATACGCTTATAGTTAGCAAAGTCGCAAACTTGGCGGTTGATTTGCCTGACGCTAATGTTTTAATTCAAATTTCTGGAACTTTTGGCTCAAGGCAGGAAGAAGCTCAAAGATTGGGAAGAGTTTTGCGCCCTAAAAAAGGCGAAAATAGAAGTTATTTCTTTTCAATTATTACAAGCGATACAAAAGAAGAAGATTTTTCGCATAAAAGACAATTATTTTTAACGGAACAAGGCTATCATTATGAATTATTGGATATAAATTCTTTTGAAGAGTTGAAATTTAATAATTAATAAATATTTTTATGTTGACAAAATTTAATAATTAAATGGAAATGTATTAGAAGTAAAATTAAATTGATTAATCGGACTAACTCAATATATAATTTTATTTAAAAAATTTTGATTAAGTAATTTAATTAATTAACCTATCGAAGTTCCATTATTGCAATCTTCATTGACGCTTAATAAAGCGACTTCGCCGTTTTCTTTTACAGCTCCCAATACTAAACACTCTGAGAAAAAATTCGCTATTTGTTTTTTAGGAAAATTGACAACCGCAATTATTCTTTTTCCTATCAAATCCTCTTTTTTGTATAGTTTTGTGATTTGAGCGGAAGAGCATTTTATTCCGATATCGCCAAAATCTATTTTTAATTTATAAGCGGGCTTTTTAGCTTTCGGAAAATCTTCAACTTCTATTATAGTTCCCGTTCTTATATCTAAAGCCAAAAAATTATCAAAAGAACATTCGTTTTTAATGTTATTCATTTTTTATCCTATTTTAAAATTATTTATTAAAAAATTATATAATATTTTATTAGAATTTAAAAATAATTCTTTACTTTTTAGCTATATAGACTTATCATATATAAAATTAATAAAAGAAAAGGCGGACTAATGAAAAATAAAAAAATCATTATAATAGGAGCGGGGCTTTTGCAAGTTCCTGCAATTCAAATAGCTCAAGATATGGGATTATATGCTATAGTTTTTGATTATAATAAAGACGCGCATGGAATGAAAATAGCCGATTTGCCAATGGTTGTGTCTACTAGAGATGTTGACGGAAGTGTTAGAGCTGCAAGAGATTTAAGCAAACAAATGGAAATAAACGGAGTTATAACGGTTGGAACGGACGCTTCTACTACTGTAGCCGCAGTCGCAAACGCGCTTGGACTTCCAGGAAATAGATTTGAAGACGCTTATGCCGCCTCAAATAAAATAAGAATGCGAGAGAGATTTAAAAAAAATAATGTTCCTCAACCGAATTTTTTTCCCGTTTGGAATTATGAAGAGACAATGGAAGCATTTAAACATTTAAATAAACCTGTAGTTTTAAAACCCGCCGATAATATGGGAGCGCGCGGAGTAATGAAAGTTGAAAACGAATGCGATATATTAGCCGCATTTAACAGAGCAAAAAGTTCTTCTCCTTCGGGCGAGGTTATAATTGAAGAATATATGGACGGGCCCGAGCTTTCGATTGATATGCTTATTTACGAAAATGAAATTTATGTTACGGGAGTCGCCGATAGAATAATAGAATATCCTCCATTTTTTATTGAAACGGGACATATTATGCCTTCCGCATTAGATAAAGATAAAATAGAAGACGCTATTAAAGTTATGAAAGACGGAATAAAAGCGCTTAATCTAAAAATCGGAGCGGCAAAAGGAGATATTAAAGTGACGAAAAATGGCGCTATGGTTGGAGAAATTGCCGCAAGATTATCGGGCGGATTTATGAGCGCATATACTTATCCTTTGTCTACGGGAGTTAATTTAATTAAAAACGCTATTGAAATATCTTTAGGAAATCCTCCGAGCGATTTAAAACCAAAATGGAATAAGGTTTCTGTAGAAAAAGCGTTTTTGCCAGGAACGGGAATAATAGAATCTATAGAAGGAATAGAAAACGCTAAAAATATAAAAGGAATTAAAGAAGTATTTATAAAAACTAAAGTCGGAGATATACTTGTTCCGCCGACAAATAATTTAGATAAAGCGGGAAATGTTATAGCCGTAGGAAATACTAGAGACGAAGCTATAGCTGTGGCAAATAAAGCGATTGATTTAGTTCATTTCAAACTCACGGATGAAAAAAACTTAAACTTGGAAGAGATAAAAAGATTAGCTCAAGAAAAATTAGCTTCAAAACTTAATTTATCCTATTTATTTAGATACAACACTGACGAAGAAACGGGACTTTCAAATTACGCTTTCTGCCCGAGTATAATTCATGAAGAAAAACCTATAAAATTAGAAACTACAATTTTTAATACGCATGTCTCTCAACCGATAATAATCGATACGATTCATAATCTTAAAGAAGCTATTGACGGAATAATGGATATAAGAGAATATTATCAAATAACTATGGATGTGGCTTCTAACTGCGAAATTCTTGCAATTCTTAACGATTTTAATAACGAAGAATTATTTGAACTTTCAATTAAAATTATTAAAGAGCATAAAAGAGGAATAATTATGCTAAACGGCAATAATTCGCAGGAAGTTTTATTAAATAGAGTTAGAGAAGCTCAAAAAAACGGAGCTTGCGCGGTTGGAATAGATTTGTCTTATTGTTATGATATTAATTCTATAGATAAAAATAAAATTTATATAAAAAGCGAAAAAGAATTAAATAATTTAATAAAAAGTTTGGATATTCCTTTGATTATAAAAGGATTATCTAACGAAGAAGATATATTTAATAAGAATTTTAATAATCTATATTTTTCAAATAATAACAAGTATTTATTAAAAGGAATAAAAAAAGTTTCCGATACTATAAACAAGATTGCATTAAATTTGCAAAGTAGCAGACATAAAATGCAAATTAATATGCTTGCAGAATCGCCAAAATTTGGAAGCGACATATTTAAATATTTTATGCTTGGAGCGAATGCAATTTGTATAACCGAAGAGAGTTTTATTGCAACGATAAGTAAAGGAAGAAAAGGTTTGGAATATATGATATATTCTAATAAAGAAGAACTTGAAAAAATGATGAAAGTTTTCGGCAAAACGGAATTAAAATACGATAGCGACATTATTTATAAGAATTAGGCAAGAATTATGGAGTCAAAGAAAATTAATTTATCGAAATCGTATCTATACGGATTTTTTGCTTCTATGATATCAGCGTTAATATATAGCGCCGTTATTATACCGATTTATATATTATTGATATCTCCGAATCCTCAAAATTTCTTTGTTTATTTATTATATACTCTCGATATTTGGGTTTGGATTTGGATTGCAGTTTCTATTTTATATTCTTTTATAATCGTATTGATGTTTAATATTAATAAAGATTTTATAAATACGATATGCAATTTTTTATTTTTTATCGTAACTTCTTCTATACTTTTACTTTCTTTAAGTTATGTTCCAGCCATACAGAATATTTTATATAGAAGAGAATATACTTTTTATTTTGCAATATTATGTTTTGGATTATTTTTTATATCGATACAATTAACTTATAGCTTAAAAAAAGTTATATTATTTATGTATAAATCAATATTATATAATTTAGGTTACGATGACGAAGAGGAAGAATATAGCGAAATAAATACTAATGTAATCGAATCTGAAATATTTTTTAATACTCTTAAAAATATAATATCTTTTGCTCAAAGACATGAATATGCGATTGGGCTTATAGCTTTTAAAATATCTAATCATAAAAAAATTGTAGATAAATGCGGAGAGATTGGATATAAAAATATTGAAGAAGAATTAATAAAATTTATAAAACAAACCGCTCGAACGGGAGAAAATCAATGTTTGGCTGAAAATAATATTATATACACTTATATATACGCCGAAGAAGAGGACGCTTGGAAAACTATAAGAAGATATTTTAAAGGATTAAAGAATTATAATTTTGAATATAACGGAGAGAATATCGATGTTGAAATAACTATTGCGGTAAGCGGTTATGATTTTTCAATTAATAAAATGAATAAAATTTCGGCTTTTGTCGTTAAAGATAATTTAATTACAAAACTTCAAGAAGCTTTGATAGAAGCGGAGGAAACGGAAAATCCTATAGTATTTTATCAAAAAGGAATATAATTGTGGAATTTTCAATAATATTTATAATAATTTTTATAGTCATATTAGGATTGGCTACCAACTATATAATTAGAAGCGGAACATACGGCAATAAATTAAAGAGAATAAATCAATTATATAGCGAAAACAATTATGATTTGGCTATGCGCGAGATAAACGAGTTGGACCCGAAATATAAAAGGGACCCTTATATATTATGGTTAAGCGCGAATTTATATTATAGACAACAACAATTTATATTGGCTATGGCTGCTTTGCAAAATATAATAGACGCGGGAAGTTTTACTAAAGAAGTAAATCAATTAAATGTTCGAGAGTTTTTAGCGAAGATTTACGAAGAGACGGGAAATTATAAAAAAGCTATAGACGAATACGATGAAATTATAAGATTAAAAGACCAGGATTTTGATTCTTTATATAAAGCGGGAACTATTTCTTATGAGGCGGAAGAGTGGAGTTTGGCTCAAAAATATTTTACTTTAGCGGTTGCAAGAAACGACAGCAATCCTCAATTACTTTATATGCTTGCTAATTGTTATTATCAAATGCGTTCTTATCATGCGGCTCAACAGAATATTCAGCGCGCTTTAGATTTGGACCCGAATAATATTCAATATCATTTGCTTATGGGAGAGGTTTTATCGGCATCGAGAGATTTTCAAAATGCGGTTGTAGAATTAGAAATTGCCTACGGAAGCGATGCTTTGGATAATAAAGATTCTATCTCTTTACAGCTTGCAAACTCTTATTATGAACTTGGAAATTACGAGAAAGCAAAAGGTTTTTACGAAAAAGTTTTAAATAAAGAAGATATACCAAACGAGAAAGTCGTTGATGAAAGATACAGATATGCAGAAACTCTTGTAAAATATAAGCAATTTGAAAATGCGGTAAAACAATGGGAAATAATTAAATCTACAAGAAATATATATTTGGATATAGACCATAAATTAAAAACTTACAGCTCAATTATAGCAAATAACGCTTTAAGAACGGCTTTAGAAATGGATGTTGTAGATTATTTGGAAAAACATTTTTATAGAGTATTGACTCTAAACGGATATATTGTAACCGACCATAGCAAGAAATCCGATACATTAGTTTTCTTTGTTACAATAAAAAAATTTGGTTCTGAAGGACAATCATATAAAAGCACTTTCGCTTTAGATACTTCGGGCTATCCTATGAGACAAGATATTGTTGACCAATTTGTTGATTATGCGAGAGTTTATAAAAGCGCTCACTCTTTCTTAATAAGTATAGGCGGTTTTGCTCCTAATTTGAAAACTGATGATACTATAATGACAATAGAACCTGAAAGATTTGAGGCTATCATTGAAGGCGTAATATCGTTTAGCGATTAAATTTTATTTATAATTTATATTGACTTTATATTTCTTTATATTATAATCATTCTTATGAAACAGGAAATAACGCCTATATTAGAAAATTATTTAGAAAGCATCTACAATCTTGAAGTAGAAAAGAATTTTAAAGAAGCTATAAGGATAACCGATATAGCAGATGTCGTAAGTCGTTCAAAAGCTAGCGTTAATACGGCTATAAAAAGTCTTTCAAAATTAGGATACATAAAGCATGAACATTACGGAGATATAGAACTTACAGAATCGGGAAGAGCGATAGGAAAAGATATAGCCGAAAGACATGCGATATTTTATTATTTTCTTACTAATATTTTAGGGGTTGAAGAAAAGAGAGCGGACGAAGAAGCCTGTTTAATAGAGCATACAATGAGCAGAGATACCGTCCATAAGTTTAAAGAATTCTTATGCGCATATTGTAAAAAAGAAAATATTTTTAATAATAAAAAAAAGTAATATTTTTATTTTTACATACTAAATATTTCAGTAAATTATTAGCGTCTTTTCTTTCTTAATAATCGTATTATATCGCTATATCTTTCTTCTTTAGCTATTGATAAAGCAGTTTTGCCATCTCTGTCTTTTGCTTTTATATCCGCTCCACTTTTAATAAGAAGTTGAGCTATTTTATCGTATCCGTTTCTTGCAGCAAACATTAACGCAGTCCAACCGTTCTTATCTTTGGCGTTAATATCGGCTCCGCTTTCTATTAAATATTTAACCATTTTATAATCGCCGTAATATGAAGGAAGCATTAAAGGAGTGCAATCATTTTCGCCTTTAGCATTAACATCCGCTCCGCTTTCTATAAGCAATTTAGATATTTCGGGATTTTTTCCATTTAAGGCAACTATTAAAACCGTATTTCCGTTTTTATCTCTTGCATTAATATTAGCTCCGCTTTCTATAAGAGATTTTACTATATCGTAATTATTTTTATAAGAAGCCAATATTAAAGCGTTTCCTCCTAACTTATTTTTTAATTCTATATTAGCTCCGTTTTCTATAAGAAGTTCCACTATTTCGTTATATCCAAAAGCCGAAGAAAATATTAAAGCCGTGTTATTATATTCGTCTTTTATGTTTACATTTAGATTTTTATTTTCGAGCAAATATTTAATTTCTTCTATATCCCCGTTTTCAGCCGCATTTAAAAATTTTTCTTCTTCTCTGCTTATTGAGAATGCGTTTATACTAATTGATAAAAATAATAAAATTAAAGTTAATGTTTTCATTTTTTGTCTTCCTTCTAAAATTTAATTTTTTAGTTTTTTAATATTATGTTAATTATTATCGTAATTAATTTAAAATGTATTAAGATAAAATATTATAATAAAACCTAAATTTAATTATATATAATTGTAAATTGTTTAATTTTATAAGTTTGTATATGTTTTAATTTTTTTAATAAAATATTTTTTCAAACTTACACTAAAGAGCGGATTATTTTATTTAATATATGATATATAATTAATATAGAATAAAAAGGAGAATATATGAATTTCAAAAAAGTAAAAATCGAAATATTTATTCCCGCCGAATACACAAGTAAATTGAGAGAAACTTTGAATAATATCGGAGCTTTGGGAGTCGGCAATTACGATAATGTCATGTCGATTACGAAAATAAAAGGCTGTTGGCGTCCTCTTGCGGGAGCTAATCCTTTTGACGGAACGATTGGCAAAATCTCCGAAGCTGACGAAGATAAAATAGAATTTTCAACCGACATAAAAAATATAGAAAATATTATTAAAGTAGTTAAAGAAATTCATCCTTACGAAGAACCCGTTATGAATATTATTCCTCTATTAAACGACAAATTTGATATTAATTTGAATTATTAATTTAATCTTCTTTTGTCTAATAATCCCATTAAATCTCTAACTTCGTATAAAGTTTTTTGAGCGACTTTTAAAGCGGATTTTTTTCCTTCGTTTAAAACATCGTAAACAAAATCTTTATCGTTTGAAAATTTTTCTATTTTTTCTCTTATCTGCGCTAATTCCGTATTTATATTTTTTGCAAGAGATTTTTTACATTGAACGCAACCGATATTTGCGCTTTGGCAATCTTTATAAATTTCTTTTTGTTCTTCTTCGCTTGAAAATATTTTATGATAACAGTAAACATTGCAAATTTCTGGATTTCCTTTATCGGTTTTTAATTTTCTGTTTGGGTCGGTGACGGCTTTTTGCAAAATTAATTTTTCAGTTTCTTCGGCGCTTAATCTTAAAGGAATATGATTATTTAAAGATTTGCTCATTTTATTAATTCCATCAAGCCCTAATATTCTTAAAACTTTTCCATGATAAGTTTCTGGCTCTTTAAAATATTCTCCGTATCTATTGTTAAACTTTCTCACTATCATTCTTGTAAGTTCGACATGCTGTTCTTGGTCTTCTCCAACGGGAACTATATCGGGATGATAAAGCAAAATATCGGCAGCCATTAAAGAAGGATATGTTAAAAGAGCGGCGTTTATATTTTCCGCATTCTTTCTCGATTTATCTTTATATTGAGTCATTCTTTCAAGTTCGGCTACGGGAATAATAGAATTAAATATCCAAGCTAATTCTGTGTGAGGTTCTACATCCGATTGAACAAATATAGAACATTTTTCTAAATTGAGTCCGCATGCCAAATATTCTATCGCCGTGTCTATTATTCTTTTTTGCATTTCTTTCGCGTCATATTCTATCGTTATAGCATGATAATCTGCAATAAAAAAGAATCCGTAATATTCGTTTAATATATTTTCCCAATTTTTCAAAGCGCCCAAATAATTTCCTATATGAAGCGCTCCCGTAGGTTGTATTCCGCTTAACATTATTTTTTTTGACATTTATAACCTCGTTTAATTAAATAAAATTTTATTCAGTTTTTATATTTGCTACCAAAGAACCGTTTTTATTTTTCAAATCATGAACATTTATATAAATTATTCTTTTATCTTCGGTTTCTATCATTATTTTTTTACTTAAAGGATTTAAATCTTTTATTATTGCAGGGACGCTATTAAATATTAATTTTGTTCCAACTTTAGGCAAATCTTTTTTCAAACAACAATAAGCATCATATTCATGCGCCAAACAACACATTAATCTTCCGCATTGCCCCGATATTTTCATCGTGTTTAAGAGAATACTCTGTTCTTTAGCCATTTTTATTGTTATCGTTTCAAATTTGCTCCTCTTTACTCTGCAACATAATTCTCTTCCGCAAATTCCGCATCCTCCGATTGCTCTAGCTTCATCTCTAACTCCTATCTGTCTTAATTCGATTCTTATTTTGAAATGAGAAGCCAAATCTTTTACTAATTCTCTAAAATCTACTCTCTCTTCTGCGATAAATTCAAATAATAATTTCGCTCTGTCTAAAAAATAATAAGAACTTATAAGTTTTAAATCCAAGTTATGATTAATTACTTTTTCTTTGCATATTTTTAAAGCTTCTATAGAATCTTTTTTATTTATATTAAACTGTTCTATATCGTTTTCGTCCGCTATTCTAATTATATTAAATATTTTATTTTTATTTCTATGATTTTTATGATGAGTTTCTTTATCAACCATATTTTTAATTTCTTCGGATACATCTTCGCCTTCTATATTATTATCTTCGTTATCTTCAACTTTATGAGTTTCTTCGTCAATTTTATTTAATAAATCCAAATCTACATCTTCAAAATTAATTACATTTCCAAGTTCTATTCCATCGTCAGTTTCTATAACGCAATTATCTTTTATTTTTACATCTTTTATATGCAAATGTTCAAATTTTCCAATATTAGAATCTCTAAATTTTATATGAGCTATATTTTTTATCATTAAACTTCTCCATTACTTAAATATACTTGAAATAATTTAAAGATATTATATTTTATTTATAAGTTAATATTATTGCAAGTGATATTTTAAAAGATAATTTATTGTAACGCTTAATATAGTAAATGAAATTTTATATAATAACCGTAATTATTTCAGTTATCGAAATCATTATAAATTAAGTATAGCTATATATTTTTTAACGCGTCAGTAAATAATTCAATAATTTTTTATAAATTCTATTTTAAAAATAATTGATTTTTATATAAAAAAATATTAAAATATAATAATCTTAAATAGGTGTTTATTATGTTAACTAAAATTATAATAATTTTGTTTGCTATTTATTCCTCCATTTTTGCCCAAAGAAGAGAAACTATTTTAACTTACGATAAATATATGGAGAGAATAGAATCTTTAATTCCCGAAATGAAATTAACCGCTTCTATAGAAAGCAATGCATATAATGATTTGATTAGAGCTAAAAGCAGCGGAGATGTAAAATTTGATTTGCAGGCTGGAGCTATCGGAACGCAAAACTATTTTGAGCAATATAATTTTTTGCCTCAATCGACTTTTCGTTATAACGGTTTTAGAATCGGAGCGGGATTTAGCGGACTTATTCCATATTCAGGAACGAGATGGGCGGTAAAGATTCAGCATGACGGTTATTTTGGAGATTTCGATAGCGGTAATATATCATTTCCTTTTACTCCAATGCCTGGTAGCATATGGGTTTTTCCAAGTTTAAGAACAAATAATTTTAAATATTATTCTCCAAGTATAAAAATTGAAATTACTCAGCCTATATTGAGAAATTTTTTCGGAAAATTAGACAGATATCCAATAAAAGATGCGGAATATCAATTAACAATAGCAAAATTAAAAAGAATGATTGACGATAATTCAGTTTTAAATTCTTATAGAAAACTTTATTATCAATGGGTAATGGAGAGAAGATTAGTTTCATTTTATAACGATATGATTAAAGGAGCGAAAGATTTTGAAAATCGAGCAAAAAGAGGATATACAAACGGAGTAATAGATAACGATTCTTATCAAAACGCTATAAGACAAACTTTAAAATATATTGAAGCGAGAGACGAAGCAGAAATTGTATTAAAAAAAGTTTTAAGAAATATAAGATTTTTTATACCCGAAACGAATACTATTCCAAGCGAAAGAGATTGGAATAATACTCTTAAAAATTCTATGAACGCTAAAATAGAAACCGTTCCTTTTTTAGAAAGTATTCAAGGACAAATGGCTCATCAATTAAAATTAAGAGCGGAATATGGAATGACGATTATAAAAAATAATTCTATGCCCGATTTGTCTATTGTCGGCAATCTTTCTCTTTCGGCTTTAGACGATAACGGATTTTTTAATTCTTTTGCAAGTATGACTAATTTAAATTATTTTGTCGGACTTATGTTTTCTTATCCAATAGGCGGACGAGATGCAAAGGCAAAAATGATGGAGGCTTACGCTTCTTTAAATGCAGTTTCTGCAGATTATGAAAGAGTTAATAGAGATTATAAAATTCAAATTGGAATATATTACGATGAATTTCAATCTTATAAAAAAATGCTTGAGATTAAAAAACGAGAGATAAACGCTATAGCTTCAAAAATCAATACTCAAAATGAAAAATTTAAACAAGGTAGAATTCCTATTGACGAAATTATCAACTCTAAACTTGAACTTGCAAAAGCGAGAGCGGAAACTCTTAATTTGGAATATTCTATAATAAGAACTGTTATGGATTATAATTCTTTAGTTATGATGGAATGATTATGATTTAATTTTTAATATTTTTTAATTTAAATAAATAATAATGAGGAATAAAAAATGAATAAAATAATTGAAATATTCGCTAAAAATAGATTATTGGTTAATGTTATTATAATAATTACTTTAGCATTAGGAGTTTACGCTTTTATTAATATAAAAAAAGAGGCTTTCCCTTCAACCGATTTCGATGTTATTGTAGTTCAAATTATTTATCCTGGCGCTTCGCCCGAAGATGTGGAGCAAAATGCGATGATTCCTATAGAAGACGAACTTCAAACGATAGCGGGAATTGACGAATTTTATTCTCTTATAGTTGAAAATGCGGGAATACTTACTATAAGAATTGATATGGAACTTAAAGATACTCGCCCCGTTAAAGACGAAATATTTAGAAAGATTCAAAATGCGCCAAATGTTTCAAGAGATATTCAAGAAATAAAAATAATAGAAGCTAACGCCGATAAAATGCCTATTTATAATTTGGGAATTCATTTTAAAGAAGGAATTGAAGGAGACGAAAAAGAACTTTACGATATATCAAAAAAACTTGAAAGAGAGTTAAAATATGTTGATGGAGTTGCAAATATTGAAGTTTATGGCAGAAGTGAGCCAGAAATTCAAATAATTGCAAATCCTTATAAATTAAGAGAATATTATATTTCATTAACCGAAATAATTCAGGCTTTATCTTTAAGAAATATTCGTTCTACAAGCGGAAGCATTAAACCCACAGAATACGATAATATAGACAATAAAAATAAACTTTTAGTGACAACGGGACAATTTGAAAATCCTTTATCGATTACAAATCTTATAATTCGCTCTATTTTTAACGGAAAGCCCGTTAGACTTTCGGATGTCGCCGAAGTTAAAGAATTTTTCGCCAAAAAAAATGTGTTTATGAGAGTAAATAAAACGGACGGATATTCTATTAATATAATCAAAAAAGAAGACGCCGATATAATAAAAACGATAAATAATGTAAATAAATTTTTAGAAGAAAATAAAAATATTATACCAGAAAATATAGAAATTTCCGTAATGGGAAATAATTCAAGAACAATAAACGACCTTTTAAATGCCGTAACTTCAAATATTGCGGGCGGATTTGTGATAATATTTTTAATACTTATAATATTTTTAGATTTCAAAAGCGCAATTTTTACTTCGCTTGGAATGATAATAGTTATATCGGTTTCTATGATATACATGAAATATTCAAATATAACTTTTAATACAATATCTTTAGCGGGAATAATAACCGTTTTAGGAATGATAGTCGATAATTCTATAGTCGTCTCTGAAAATATTTTTAATTATCATCAAAAAGGATTTAAAGGTTTGGAGGCGACAAAAAGCGCCGTTGGAGAAGTTTTTATGCCGATGTTAGTTTCAACTTTAACGACTGTAGCCGCATTTACTCCTATGATTTTTGTTTCGGGAACTATGGGAAGATTAATTAATCAATATCCTAAAGTCGTTATAGTCGCTTTAATTACGAGCATTTTTCAAGCGATTCTTTTGCTTCCGAATAATTTAATAACGAAAGACAATTTGAAAACTTTAACGGGAATGGACGCTATAATTTATAAAGTGCATAAAAAGAAAAATCCTTTGGGCTTCGATAAAGATAAATTATTTAATATATTAAAAATTCCTTTTAAAAAATTATTAACTTTTACGCTTAAAATAAGATATTTAATAATTATACTTTTTATAGCGATTTTAATATTTTCAATTATGATTTCAAAATCTATATTTTCAAAATTTACTTTGGTTTACGATACAAGCGCCGATGTAATAGTTATAAATATAAATACGGGAATCGGAAGCTCAATTTATAAAACTAAAGAATATACTCTTTCTAACGGAAAAACTGTTTATGCGACAGTAAGTAAATATAATAAATTAATGAATTTAGATATAAGTAGAATTATTGGTAGTAAAACCGGGTATACCAATAATGCTGGTTTATGCATTTCTTCTATATTTGAAAGCAATGGACATAATTTTATATTTATTTCAACAAATGCAGAATTTATATTTGGTAATTATTATAATTTAAAAGATAACTTAAATATCATAAAATTTATGGATCAAAATTATAATAATCAAATTTTAGTAAAAAAGAATGAAGAAGTAGTAATTTCAATAATGCCATAGTCTTCATCTTCATTAAATGTGAGATAAAGTCCACATATTTTTTCTGATTTTTCTGCATCCACTCTATTTTGTTTCCATCTAAAATATCCTGCACGCATCCGACCAATTCCTGTTCGGGGTCTGTCAATGAAATACTCATTCCGTGTTTTTCAAAGTACGTCCGGTTGGTCGTTTCACATCCCGGAATCTCTGTCACATGAAGGATCGGGATCCCTGCCACCGCTGCCTCCGTCGACGACAGCCCGCCCGGCTTGGTAATAAACACGGAACTTGTCCTGATATAAAGTGCCATCTTTTTGGTGTATCCAACCAAGATAATATGTTCTCCAAATCTCCGTCTCATACGATGATACAGACGTTTATTATTTCCGCATATCACGACAATATGCACAATC
>OIYR01000860.1_pt1 | contig 16295 bp, 12 predicted proteins | sample 1588221 | NCBI WGS metagenome assembly OIYR01 (sample SAMN03283292) | human gut metagenome | biome: human-associated habitat; material: feces | host: Homo sapiens | place: Peru | collected 2012 | reverse complement strand
CCGCCGTTGACAAACTCATACATTGCCTCTGCATCATAGTAACGTGACACGTGGTCAACGCCCTGGAACATCACGTTGAATCCCCATCCCTTATAGGTGGCACCCAAGGTGAATGAGTAAGTGTTCTCTGGGATGTCGCTCAATCCGATGAAAGTCTCGTCACGGCTGTCGATGAAACCATCGCCGTTCATGTCACGATACTTCAAGTCGCCCACCTTCACGTCACCATAGGTTGACTTAGGGAAGTTAGGGTCTGCCAAGTCGGCTGATGTGACATAGCCATCACATACCAAACCGAAGAACTGGTTGATGGCGTGTCCCTCACGCTTGCGATAACCTGTCTTGCCTGCTGGCTCGTCCATGTTGACAATCTTGTTCTTGGCATGGCTGAAGCTGAAACCTACGTTGTAGCGGAAGTCCTTGCCAATGGTATTGGAGTGGTGAAGCTCCAACTCGAAACCTTGGTTGTGTGTCTCACCCAGGTTACCTGCTGCCATCGTGGTACCTACCCACTCAGGACGGCTCTGGTAAGAGGTCAAGATATTGTTGCGCTTCTCATAGAAGTAGTCGAAGCTACCGAAGAGCAAACCATTCAAGAAACTGAAATCGACACCGGCATTATACTTATGTGCCTTCTCCCAAGTCACGTTGTAGTTAGGGTACTGGCTCTCATAAATAGTGGTAACACCCTTGGTACCAAAGCGATAGGCATTGGCATACTGCACCCACTTCTCCTCATAGAGGAAGCGCTGGCGTACACCGTTCACCAAGTACTGGTCGTTACCGACCTCACCGTAGCTGGCACGTATCTTCAAGTTGTCGAGCCACTTCTCTGTAGGCTTCATAAACTTCTCGTTGGAGATTCTCCATCCGAGTGAGAAGGCTGGGAAGAAACCGAAACGCTTGCCCTTGCGGAAGTTCTCTGAACCATTGTAACCGAAGTTGACCTCTGCCAAGTAGCGGTCGTCATAGCCGTAGGTAGCACGACCTACAAGACCTTGGTAACGACGAGCCAACTCAGCCTGATAGCGGTAGTCGTTCTGGTTGTAGAGCAACATACCTGTCACATCATGCTTGCCAAACTTGCGAGCATAGTTCAACTGACCCTCGATATAGAGCTTGTAGGTGGTGGTCTGGTCATCACCTGCGTAAGCCAACTGAGTATCAGAGTTGTACTTGTAATAAGAATCTACGATATTGAAGTCGCTAGCACCGCGGTTCAACTCGTAGGTAGCGAAGTTGGCGGTAAACTTGCGGTCGTAGTAAGCATTGTAGTCGAAGCTGACCATCGCACGAGCAGAGAGACCTGGGGTCAACCAGTCCATCTTGTAGTTGGCGATGAAGTTGGTCTCGTTGATGGTGTTGGTGGCACGGTAGAAACCTGCCTTAGCCAAGCGAGCCACAGGGTTGTCCTGATACTGTGATGAACCGGCATAGAGGTTACGTACGGTGCCATCATCGTTTCTCAACTGATAAGAAACTGGGAACAACCAACCTGGAGTATGGTTCAAGTTGTAGAAGGTCTGAGAGTAAGAGCCATCGAAAGCCTCGTTGCTGTTAGGCCCCTTACGCTCCTCGAAGCGAGTTCCGAAGTTGACCGACACGGTCAAGTCCTGGGTCAAGAGGAAGTCCAAGTTGGCACGGAAGCCGATACGGTTATAGCTCTGGTTGGACTTGTTGCCATACTGGTCCTCGCTGAAGTTCTTGAACAAACCTTGCTGGTCGTAGTACTCAGCGGAAACGAAGTAGCGCATACGCTTGGTACCACCCTGGATATTGACGTTGTAACGCTGAGCTGGTGCAGAATTGCGGAGCACGGCATCATACCAATCTACATTAGGATAGAGGAGTGCATCGTCGCCCGAAAGCTCGCCTGCACAACTCTTGCGGAACATCTCGATGTCGTGCGCATTGTACTGGGATGGCTGACCGTCATTTGCCAAAGCCTCCTCCAACAAGCGTACGCTGTCGTAAGAGTTGAGGTAAGTATCACCACGAGTAGGTGAAGACCACTGCCAGTTGGCTGTCAAGCTCACCACAGGCTTGGCATCCGTACCACGCTTGGTGGTAATCAATACGACACCATTGGCACCACGCACACCGTAAACGGCTGTGGCAGAGGCATCCTTCAATACGGAGATGCTCTCGATGTCGTCAGGAGCTATCTGAGAGAACTCACGCTCCACACCATCCACCATGATCAATGGTTGGTTGTCGCCAGCGAAAGAGGCACGACCACGGATGTAGAGTTTCATGTCGTCGGCACCAGGGGCACCAGAGGTCTGGGTGGTGACAAGACCAGCCACCTTACCAGAGAGGGCCTGAGATACATTGGCAGATGGAGACTGGAGCAACTCCTTGTTGCTCACCTGTCCAATGGCACCTACCACGCTCTCCTTCTTCTGATGACCGTAACCCACTACCACGACCTCGCCAAGGCTCTTGTTCTCATCCTTGAGCACCACCTTGACGTGGCGTTGGTTTCCTACACGGATGTTTTGGGCAATCATACCGATGTATGAAATCTTCAAGGTAGCCTTCTCGTTCTTCACTTGAATCTTGAAGTTACCATCGAAGTCGGTAACCACACCATTGGTGGTCAACGCCTCCATGACGGTGGCACCGATGATAGGCTCACCCGTCTCATCGGAGACATTACCCGTGACGGTTATCTTGTCCTGCGCTGATGCTCCCAATGTGAGGAGCACCAGTGTAAGGGTCAAGAATAACTTATGTAATATGTTATTGTTCATTGTTTATTCTGTTTATATGATTGATTTATGCTATGACTATTTATAGACAGGAGTATAGTAATAACAGTTATCAGCATCCATCTTGAGGTAAGAGCCATCCACTATCAAGAAGGCACGAGCCATGTCTGTGCCTATCGTCTGATGGTACATTTCCTTATAGACAGTACCATTCTTACAGGTAGCGATAGCGGTCATATAGATTTCCTCGCCTTCACGCTTCAACTGGATGTTGACCTTAGCACCTTCCATATTGGCACGGAACTCATCCCAGTCGCCATAGCCTTCATTGGTGATATTCTCGGCAACGTAGGTAGAGGCTTTACCACCCCAACCATAAAGGTCGCTACGGATGACAAAGTGCTCTGCATAAGCTGGTTCATTACCACGTACATCATCGGTTGCCACACAGAGGTTCCAATTGTTCCAGTTGCCCACACCAGAGGTATGGTTCTCGAAAGAGAGGTTCAAAGCCTTGCCTGCTGGTATCTGGAAGTAATCAGAGAAGCTTGTCCACCATCCTGCTGTACAATCAGATGTACCCACCTCCTTGGTTGTCACCTCTACTGGGGTTGAAACGAAGCAGTCTGCCGTGCTCATCTGGAGATAAGAGCCATCCACTATCAAGAATGCACGAACGACATCCTGTCCGATGGTCTGATGATACATTTCTTTATAGACATGACCATTCTTGCAGGTTGCTGTAGCCGTCATATAGATTTCATCACCTGTACGCTGAAGAGTGATATCGACAACGGCTCCTTCCATATTGGCACGGAACTCATCCCAGTCACCATAGCCCTCGTTAGTGATGTTGGCTGCATCATAAGTGGAAGCATCACCACCCCAACCATAGAGGTCGCTACGGATGACAAAGTGCTCTGCATAAGAAGGTTTATTATCACGTACATCATCTGTTGCTACACAGAGGTTCCAGTTGTTCCAGTTGCCTACACCAGAGGTGTGGTTGGTAAACTTCAAGTGGAGAGTAGCACCTGCTGGGATTCTGTAATAGTCAGAGAAACTTGTCCACCATCCTGCCGAGCAGTCAGATGTACCGATCTCGGTAGTAGGAGTGCCATCGGCATTCACGTACTCCACGTAGTTGAAGTTCTCCTCACTGCCACCACCGTTGCCGCCTACGGTCTTGTTCCAGTCACGCTCGTTCATCTGGTTGCGAATCAAGGTCACGTTATCGACAGAGAGACTGCCATATTCAGCAGTACCCAACTGGTCGCCCGTTGTACCTATATATAAATAAGGTAGAGCCTGGATGCTGTCGAGCAAGGTCTGATAGGAGAATGTGGTGGCAGCTGCACCTTCTGGCTGATAGCCCGACAGACTCTTCTTGCCATCCACGTAGAGCTGATAACCCTTCTGTCCCAACTGGAGTGCCACGAAGTGCCACTCGTTAGGAGTGAGGATGCCTGTCTTGTAAGTGTCAGGATCGTTCTCATCCAAGTCAAGGCTCTGCAACTGTCCTGGCTTGGTATAGACCAACTGTCCGTTAGGGGTGAAATAGAAGCGTGCGCCCTGTGCATCATCAGAGCCAAAAGAGAAGATAGGACGCTTCAAGTCCATCTCCTCGCCCTCAGCGCAATCCACCTTCACTGCGAAAGTGATGGCTGCGCCGTTCTGCAACTTCACGTTGTTGAATGGATTGGCAATCTTTGCTGCGCCCGTACCATTCAGATGCAATACGTTACTACCAAGATAGTCATCGTTGACTACCTCGCACACCTCGTTGTGAATCACCATGTCGGAGAACTCAGGCTTGTCGTCTGAATACTCAAAATCGTAGGTGTTCACGACCTGACGCTCTGGATAGACCTGATTGCCTGCGGCAGGATCCTGGTCTCCCCAATCGGTACAAGCGGTGAAACCGAATGTGACCAACATGGCACCAACTAATGAGAATAAAGATTTTCTAATCTTCATAATTAATGCTTTTAGGTTGTTGTTTATACTTTAGATTATTTGATTCTTTGTTTAATTCTTCTTTTAACTCTTGGTTTGACTTTCCTTTTGTTCAAATTAGAGAATGATTCGGTGGCAAAAGTACAATTAATAACAAAATAGGAGGTGGACAAATACAAATAATAGGTGGACAAAATGCGTCAAGCCTAGTATTTATGCTGCTTGGCGCACTTTATCCACCTACTGTGCTCCCCCACACACAAGAGAGCGGTCGGCTTGACCTACATCAAGTCGTCTCCCGATAAGAGGAAGGGGAAACCCCATATTGCTTGGTGAAGCAACGGGTGAAATACTTAGGGTCGTTGAAGCCCACCCTATAGGCTATCTCCGTGATGTTGCGGTTGGCGACATTCTCCACGATCATCCTCTTGGCAATGTCAAGACGATAGTTGCGGATAAACTGCGAGGTAGGATTGCCCGTCTCCACATTCAGTTTCTTGCTGAGGAGACTTCGGTTCATGTGCATCGCCATAGCCAGCTCCTGTACACCAAACTCTGAGTTGGCATAATTGGCCTCCATCACTTCCATGACAGCCTCCATGAATGGCTTGGTCGTTTTCTCCACCTCTATCTTGTCTGCCTCGATGGTCTTGTCCTGACTTTCCTGGTAGCGTTTCTGCGTCTCCAGGATAGACTGGATGCGAGTTTGCAACTTGCCTGGCTCATCACTCTCCCTCAATGCCAACTCTATCGGTCGATACAAGGCTTCCACCTCTCGCTCGCGCATTTTCTCCAATCTCTTCAGGTAGAAGTATCTCGCCAATGCCGCCATACAGAGGATGACGATGCAGAGGAACCACCAACTCTTCCAGAAATAAGGAGTGACAGTGACGGCGATGGAAATCGTCTGCTCCTTGCTGGAGGCGATGGATGGCACATATTTCACCTCAAACTCATAGTTGCCGGCCGGCAAGGTGGAGTATCTGACGCTATGCTGACCGGGGCGAAGGTTCACCCACTCATCCTCATAGCCTCTCATGCGATAGAGATATACTCCCTGCGTCTCACTGCCATAGTTGAGCGCAGAGAAATGGATGGTAAACGACTTGTCGCCCTCATGCAGGGAGATTTTCTTGGCGATGGAAATATCCTCGTCGAGATAGTCGCTGCCAGCGAAGACCGGTTGATTATCCACCGACAGCTCTGTGAAGCACAGGCGCTCCGTCTCCTTCACCTTGTGATTGACACCGAGCAACCTCATCATGCCTCGCTCCGTGCCCAGGAAGATCTCACCCGATGCACTGCGGACGGTTCCATTGAAATAGAACTGCGAACAGAGCAAACCATCCTCCTGGAAGAAACTACTGAACACTCCACTCTTCGGATTGAAGGTAGAGAGACCATTCTTGGTGGCTATCCACAGCATCCCATTGTTGTCCTCCACGATGCCCATCACCGCATTGTTGGCAAGTCCATCGGCAGTGGTATAGTTCTTGATATGCTGCTTGCCGTCCTTGTCACGCCAGCGGCAATACATACCATAACCATTGCTGCCCATCCATATCTTGCCATCCTTGGTCTGGCAGAAAGACAATATCTTGTCGAAGACACCACTCTTCGGATTATCGAGTTTATAGGAATGATAGGTGACGGCAAAGTTGCGCCGGGCTCCTCGTCGGGATCGCAAATCGACCTCCACCATGCCCTGGATGCAACCCATCAGCAGTTTGCCATCCCTCGTCACCAGACTGCCGATGCAGCCACGGATGTCGAGGCAATGAGGGAAAGGTTCTTCCAGCTGCCGCTTCTTGATGTCATAGAAGAACAAGCCATCGTTGGTGCCTATCCACATTCCGTCATTGATGGCATCGTAGGCAAAAGCTCCCACGAAGGAGAGCAATTCCTGATACCTATCGCCCACCAGCAGGCGTTGCATCTTGCCCGGTTCGCCGAGCGGCATCACAGCCACTCCGCCCCCCCATGTGCCTATCCACAAGTTGCCATGCCCATCGGCGGCAAGGGTAGATACACTGTTGTGCGGCAAGCCAGAGTTGGCGGTTGTATAATGAACGAAATTCTTGGAATGAGGAGATAAGGCGTTCAGTCCTCCCTCCACGACACCGACCCAGAGGGTGCCATCGGGAGCAGGAAACATGGCATTGACCGCATTGCGGGCGATACTGCCAGGATTGCGTGGGTCGTTCTGGTAGAACTCCAACTGCAAGAGGCGTGGCACCAACTTGGTGATGCCTCCCGTCTCCGTGCCCACCCATATCTGTCCGTCCTTGGAATAGAGGCTATTCACGAAGTTGCTGCTCAGTGGTCCGATGGTGCTGGTGCTGTTCCAGTGCTCGATGTCGCCCGTCTTGTCGTCGAGGATATCCACGCCACAGAGCGAACCTATCAGGAGTTTGTCGTCTGGCGACACCGCCAAACTAGTAACCACCTCGTGCTGCAAGGAGTGGTCGGTAGGCGAACAGTGGTACTGCTGCTTGGCGCTATTGTATAAGCCACGGTTGGTAGCGAGCCATATCTTGCCATGGTAGGAGATGACGGCAAAGGCATAGCGATTCTCCAGCGGAGCGAACTCCGAGGTGATGTCCCTAGCCACCAGGCGATTGCCCTTGGCATCAAACTCGCTCACCTTGCCATTGTTGCACATCACCACCGTGCCTCGGTGATAGACATCACAAAGTCCGAGGTCGGGAGCATTGGAAGGATAAGAAGTGCTGAGCACGCTATTCACCTCGCCCTTCTCATTGAATCCGATACGGGTGAGGCGATTGAAGGTCACCATCCATAGATTGCCCTTGCTGTCGCAATACATTCTCAAGCACCGCTCCTTGAAAGTCTGCCCCAAGAGATTGCGCACTTGCTCATTCTCGCAAGGAGGCTCCACGGGCTGCAAGGTGGTGAGGTCGAGCACCTGCGGTCCTTCCTCAAACGCTATCCAGAGTCGCTTGAAATGATCTTCATACACGCTTCGGCAACTGTTGCTTCTCAATCCGATGCGCTGGGTGCCCAACCCGAAGTTGACAAAGTTATAACCATCGTAGCGCACCAATCCTCCGCCGTGCGTACTGATCCACACGAACCCGAAGGAGTCTTGGAAGATGTCGTCGGCGAAGTTGTTGGGCATGCCCGAAGCCATGTTGAGATAGCTTACGTTATACATACCGGGCATTCCACCTTGAGCCATACTGCCCAAGGCTATCATCCATAAGACAACGAAGGTGAATAACTTTCTAATCATGATTGATGATGAGATCATTTGCCCATGGGATGGGCATATACTTTTAACTTATTCATTATCTTATTGTTTCTCTTTTCTATCTTCAAACTTAGCATAGACAACCATGCCAAGTCCTAATAGAGCAAGAGCAATATACATACTATAAAGACTCCAATTCATAATATATCTCCTTTTAATTTAATAATCAGTTTTTATCTCTTTTCAAGAAAAAGACGCCTATGCCAAATAGTAATACCATAATCAATATAGCACCTACTACCGACATAACGGTATCAACCTTGACGAACCCCGATTTCTTTGTTCATCTTTACGATTTCAAAACTTTGCTGCAAAAATACAAAGAATAAATGAAACGAAAGAAAAAATTGGCAAATAAATAGATACACAATGGGAGATAAGCGCAAAGAAAAGAATGAAAAGCGCTTAAAAAGAAAAAAAGACCACCCATTACAGGGTGGCCTTATGCCAGGTATTCGAGACCTCATCATACTCGATGTAGCCTCTGTGTTTCCATACTCGCAAGGTGGACTTGCCATCTCCCCTCCTACCTTGCATCGCCCGTATGCTCACAAACTGATCGTAGGTGAACTCGCTAGGCAAGAGGGCTAGGAGATTCTGCGGTGCAGCACTCACCTGCTCCTCCTCGGCTAGGATTTCCTCCTCCAGTTGCTTGCCGAAGAAGCGCATCTTGCACCATAGGTCCATCTGCTCGCTCCATCTCACGTAGTCGGCGATATCCTTCGACCACTTGCAGCCCCCTGCCACATAGAGCACCATCGCCTTGAGGTAGGCTATCACGTTGGCACGATAAGAGAGGATGCGGTAAGCCTCACTCTCATAGAGCGTGGCACGACGGTCGTTCTCGGCAGTCAACTCCTTGGCTAGCTTCAACGCCTGCGGACACTCGACAAGACCGTTTGTCGCACCCAGACGAAGGAGATAAGGACGAAGTTCTTCGGTGAACTTGTCATCATAAATGCCAAAGACAGGAAGCGTGGGTTCGAGGGGCTTGATGATGGTGGAGAGATAGAGACGGGAGAGCGTTCCATCGTTCACTGCCTTCTGGAAGAATCGATGGGCATTGGGGATGGTGGTCGAGGCATTGAAGTTCCATCGCAATGGGGCTATGCCCGTGATGGCGTCCACGCCCACACGCTCCTGTCCGTGATCAGCATTGTCGAAAGCCTTGCGGATGAGGATGCTCACCTCGTCGATGGTTCCTCGGGAGGTCACCTTCTTCAGTTGCTCCACCTCATCCACTCGGGTATAGACGAATCGCTGACCGTTCTCGTGAGCATCCACCACACGCTGGTTGAATACGGCATCGGTGAGGTTGTCGATGAGTATCTGTATGCAGATGTCGGCAGGCCGAGGGTCCTTCGCCTTGGTCTTGTTGGGTGGATTCTTGCGCTTCCACTCCGCCTCACGCAGTCGGTTGGGCTTGTCGGTCTCCTTGATGTCGGCGAGGATGATGTCGATCGGTTTCTTGATGGCTCCCTTGCCCACGCTCATGGGGGCGATGAGCACGTTCATGAAGGTAGGCTCGTGCTCCACGTTGTCCCAGTAGCGGAACTTCACGCCATGCAGGTGGACACCTAGCGCAGGGAACACGCCCTCGCAGACGGCTGGCTTATACATGTCGGGCACCTTGGAGGAGAGCAACTGCAAGAGCTTCGGCAACTTGCGTGGCATCTGGGGCGGCATGTCAGCAGTTCCCCCCGTGGCAGCCATCTTGGCATCCTGCCGAATAGCGGCGAGCACCTGGCACAAGCGGTAGGGCATTCCCTTGCGAGGTTCACCGAGTGCGCTCTGGATGGTACGTCGCCATTCCGCCTCAGGAAAGTCCTCATAGCGAGGTATCACCGCCTCCAACTTGGCTTGGTCGTAGTCGCAGATGGAGCGCAGGGTGACTGCCAGTTCGAAGGTTTTTACATTGCGGTCGCCCACCGTAGGATGCTTGCCTCCATTATACATCTCGAAATACTTCTCGATGATGTCGGAGTAAGGGATGCCATTGTAGGATGGTTCTTCGCCAGAGTTCTCTACCGCATCCGATGCTTCTTTCCTAGGTTCTGCCTGTTCTTTCTTCTCAGCCTGTGCAACAGAAGGAATACTTTCCAAATGATTCTCAGTACTTTCATTTTTCTCTTGTGATTGATTTTGCTCGAAAAGAGCCTCATCCAGGAAGAGCAAGTCCTCCTCGCTGGCGGTAGTGGTAAAGAATACCCTGGTGATGTCCTTGGCTCCATTGTCAAACTTCACGCCCAGCAGTTCGCTTGCCCATCTGAGGTTGAGCTCTTGGTTTTCGAGCACCTTGCCCTCGGCGATGCCCTCCAGGGTATGTCGGCGAAAGACGAGGTGGTAGCCCTTGCGTGCGGAGCGTTCGAGGAGAAGCAATCCCAGCTCATCCTTCTTCGCCAGTACTCGCTGTGGAGCGGTCGCCATCTTCTCGTCGTAGTCGGGAGCGGAAGGGTCGAAATCGACATCCATCCCCACCGTCATCGAGGGAGTCTTGCAGCCCTTGAGCTTCATATCGCTAGAAGGTATGCAACTGTAGTTCATCTGCATCAGTCGGTTTTTCTGAGTGGTATCACCTTTGCGAATCGCCTCCACCAAAGCCTTCTGTCGATTGCTATTACGGAGATTTCGGTACTCCGTCGCCGTGAGAACAGGGTGCATTCTCTTCGCCCCATTCTCATAGTATATCACATGACAAGACATGATTTATCATTTATGATTTAGAAATCACCCTTGTGCCATGCAGTATGCCTCGTTGAGGAGAGCCTCATCCTCGATGATGGCACTCTCCATCTGCGCCATGCTTCTCACGATAGCCACCATCGACTTCTGGTCGGCGAAGCGGAGAGGTGTATCGGGCTTGATGCCAGATGTCTTGCTCACGAAGCGGACGTAAGCCTGGGTATTGTTGCCGTCGCTGCTCGGTGCCCAACGGGCTACGATCTTGCCGATGGTATTGGCGTGGTGCAGACCGATGTAGTTGCGGATGAGCACGAAGGCGGCACGATAGCCGTACTTGCGAGCGGTGAACTGTACGAAAGCACGGTCGCTCTGACTGGGTGCCATGCCCTGCCACTTGTTGGTGCTGTGGCGGATGTTAAGCGGATTGTTGTTACGGATGCCTCGGGTCTGTACCTGTGCGTTCTTGCGAGTTGCACTCTTGGTGCTCCCTGCTGTTTTGCTTGAAATTGCTGCCATAATCTTTACGTTTTAATGGGTTGATAAAAATGTATTTCTGTAACCTTGTCGATTACGGCTGCAAAAGTAGGGAGAATGAATGGGGGTGCATTCGGTGGAGACTGAGCGCCCACCCATTCACCCAGTCTCTTTCTTTCAGGAAATGCCAAGGAACAAAGGAAAAGAGAAGGAAAAAGACAATTCCCTTGGTGGGCAAAGACGAACATAGATGTTAAACACACTAGATGATTTGATCAATGAATTATAATTCTAGCTCTTCCTCACGAAGTCTTCCACGTCGGCGAGAGTCTCTATCGAATATTTCTTGCCATTCACCCATTCCTTGATCTTGTTGGCATACGACTGCTGGGTAGTCTCCGAAGCGATGCCGCAGTCGTCGTGCAGAAATCGCCATGCAGCCCTGCCCGAGAAGTCCTTGGCTATCCATCCATTCCTGCGCCACACCACGAGGAAGCTTGCCACGATGCTGTTGAGCGTATCGCCCTGCTGGGTGGTGAGAGAACGGCTACCCATCTTGTGGAGGCTCAGGTAGCGGAGGAGGCGGTCTCGCTCACGGCGGCGCACAGGCTCGTTCTCCCGATAGGGATTGCGCCTCTTGCCCTGCTCCTTCCATGAGGAATCGCCCTCGACGAAGAGATAGTGCTGGCGAGAAGCCTTGGAATCGTTGCCATGGGCTTCGCCCTGGTCGGCAACTGCACCATCGGAAGCAGCTCCATCAGGATGCTCATCTCCCACCTTGTCCGTCAGTTTCCCATTCACCACCTGAATGCCGATGCCGCCCTGCTCCACGTTGTTCACCTCATACTCCACCTTCTTCTCCATCACGAAGTCGCCCTGCACGGTGATGCCGCCCTGGGCGAGTTGTTTCATCAGTTGTTCTATTTCCATTGTATTCCTGGTTTTTCAGTTATTCTTATTTAGTAGTTGCACTTCCGCTGTCTTTGATATTTTTGACTATCACTCCAATAGCCCCTTTCTTCACTCCGTCCACCTCATTCTCCACATACTTCTGCAGTACGAAATCACCCTCTACATGTGGCTGCAACAAGGAAGCAGTCTTCATACCCAGTTTCTCCTTGAGCTCATTGACTTCCTCATCGAAAGCATTTCCGTACTGCTCGTTGGTCGTCATCAGAGGTACAAGGATGTGCTGTATGGCATCGGCGGTGAGAGGCTTGCAGTTTGCCACGAAACAAGCTACGAACTCTCTTGCCCCCGAAAGCAAAGGGGGAAGGGCCGAAGCCCCACCATCGACCAGAGGAGGCTCGACACCAGTTTTCCTCGGCCTCTTCAAGAAGACGAGTTTGCCTTGGTCCCGCAGCTGATGCTCCTTGACGATGAATTCGCCCAAGAGCCCCCGAAGCCCCTCGTATTCCAGACAGAAAGTGAGCAAGAGTTTTGAAAGAGGGCGAGCACGAGGGTCTGTATGTCGAAGGGCATGCAACTTGACCAAGGAGAGAATCAGCAAGAGCCGACCATCGAATGCCACATCCTCATCCGCCACATCAGCTTTGCCATCCGCAACAAGTTCCTCGTTGAGCTCACGAAATATGTCCTCCACCTCATACTCCATCAAGTCGTGCTCGGAGGGCAAATGGTCAAGAAGACCATCGGTAAACTTATAGGCGAGGACAAACAACTTTACGAGGTCAAGCGCACGCAAAAGAATTCTCAGAGCCGAGTGTGTCACGAGGAACACTTGGTCCTGATAGAGTTGGTAGCGTATTTGCCGAAGATTATCTTGGGTTAATTGCAGTGCCATGACATCCTCCTTTCTATGCTGCACGATAAGGCGCAACGAGTTATTATACTTTTAAGAGTAGTTGCCATGACACCCCTCGCCTTAGGATGGTCGGGGGAGCTTTTGGAAGCTAAAACTTAATACTAATGCAAAATTACGAATAAAAAATGAAGATTCCAATAAACGTGCACTTTGCAACGTTAAAGAATAATAATTTAATTGAATTTTAACTTCAGTTAAGACATAATGACAATTTTAATGCCTTCCCCATTCACCTATATTCATGTCGCAAGCGTTACGCCGTTACAGCGTTACAGTGATTTTTGCGACCCTCCTATATGCGAAAAATTACTTTTATATTTATATATATATAAATATAAAGAGTATTTTAGGGGGTGGGATAGGGAGAAATTTTACTGTAACGCTGTAACATTGTAACGGATGGAAAAAATGCCTGGAAGAATGAAAATAATTGCTTTTTTTCTTGCATATATCAGAAAATTGTCGTATCTTTGTAGGCGTAATCAGAGAGGTGATGAAGACCAGACGATGCCACCATAGACGGCTCAGGTCGGTCGCAATAGACGACAAGCCCCGGTCGCAATAGACGACCACGGCACACCCCTATTTCACTCGGTTCGCCCCTTTAGAACTCTTGGCGAACCAAAGGGGTATCTCACTACCCTCCATCCGAAAGGCTGGAAGAGATGCCCACAAATACATTAACTACCATGGTTAATTATTCTCTCGTGTTGCGTTCAGTCAACACCAATCTCATCGAAATCAATCAGGCAAAGGCACGCATCAAGGCAGCCAAGGCACAAGGCACAACTCCTAAGACGGAGGACACCGACCTCGTCAAGACCGAGCAGCAGAAGGTCTTCGCCGTGGCACAGTATGCCGAGGTGATGGACCTCAGCAAGTTCGCCAAGCACATCTCCACCCACGGTTGCGTGTATGGCCATGCCGACATCAACGCCGTGCTCAACATCGCCGTGGACCACATCCGTGAGGAGCTCCTGGAGGGCAAGAAGATTCGCCTGGGTGCGCTCGGCGACTTCTACATCACCCTCTCCAGCAATGGCGTGGCTGATGCCAGCACCTTCACCGCTCAGAACATCACCGACGTGAAGGTGCAGTGGGAGCCAGGTCCTGACTTCAAGAACCTCATCAACGAGGCTGAGTTCAATCTCGTAGCCCCTCGTTCCGCTCAGGCGAAGCTCATCAAGGCTGTGAAGGAGGGAAAAGACAGTGTCGATCTCACCTCGCCTGATGGCGGTGACAACACTCCTGAAGGCAGTGGATCACAGGGTGGCAGCACTCCTGGCGGCGGCTCTGGCAGCACGACCACTGGCGGTGGCTCACAGAGTAGCGGCTCCGACACGGGCGACGGAAACGTCAAGGAGTACTAGAGCACGCATAAGAATGACGAGACTCCCCAAAAGAAACACCGCTGAGACGAAGACCCGCCACCAGATGCTCCTGGCATTTGCGGTTGTGAGCATGGGCGTGCTTCTCGTCTTCGTCTCCTTCAGCGTACCGCCCACTGGCATCATCGACGCCAGCGTACTTGCCGCCTTTGGCGAGATGCTCACCTTCGCCGGTTCCCTCATCGGCATCGACTACCACTACCGCTACAAGAGCGAGCGGTATGGTGAGGATGAGGAAACGGCAATGGAAAGGTGATTTCAAAAAAGAAACAAGCAAGGGAAAGAGGTGAAAAGCCTTCCTTCTCTTGCTTGTTTTTTATGTATTCTTCAGGCTGCAATAACAAGGCCAAATGCGCTAGAGATACAGGATTGACAAGACCGACCATTCATAAATGGCGGGACGCTCCTTTTCTTAGATTGCAAGCACAAATACAAAAACTAAGTTCGTCAAAATTAAAATATAATCGAACTACAGAAAAGAAGTCGAGATAACTGCAAAAACATTTGGTGGTTATTTCGATTTTTCGTATCTTTGCCATCGTAATTAAATCGTAACTAAAGAAATAATGGCATGGCAAGAATTGGTTATGCAAGAGTTTCCACAAGGGAACAGAAGATGGGCAAGCCAAAGCTAAAGCACAATAATAGGGCAAAGGCCACGGCCATGCTCTATGAGAATGGGATGGGCATAGAAGATGAGCCAAGAAACAATCGATGCGCTAGCGCATAATAATCCGCTATACGAGTATCGTGTAATCATCGCTGGAGGCAGATACTTCAATGATGTTATGAATTGTTGACGGAGAAGTATGACTTCTTTTGTAAAACCAGCTATAAACGTTAATTAAGTTGTAGTACTTCATGCAGACAAGAAGTTGTTTGGTGAAGCACCGTATGTTTATGACGGTAGGGCATACTACAAATTGGAAAGTACGACTATGCAGATGCCACAGCAAATGTACGAAAGTATGTTGCGCAGCAGGGACGAAGAGAAGTTTCGCTGGGATTCTATGATTGCTGCAAATATGACAGTTGCGGATCTTGATGAGAAACGAATTAAAACAGCTATCGCAATGGGCGTAAAAGGTGGAAGACTAAGTCCAGATGCAGAGGTTGAGCCTATTCCAGACATCCTTGCAAAGTTGAAATTACTAGATGGAGGCAGGTTGACCAATGCTGCAGTTATGCTTTTTGCAAAGAATGTAGATGATTATCCTGAACTGGAGTTGAAGATGGGTTACTTCAAAGGCAAGGACAAGATAATTTTCATAGACAACAAGATGGAATCTGGAAATTTCTTCGATCTCCTTGACGCTGGTGTGTCATTTTGCTTTCGTAATCTTAGGCTTAGTGGAGAGGTGAAAGGACTGCTTAGGGAAGAAAGACTTGAAATTCCTATAGAAGCCTTGCGAGAAGCTTTGACGAATGCTCTATGCCATCGCCAATACGAACGAACTGATGGAAGTGTAAGTTTGGCTATATATGACGACAGGGTGGAAATCATTAATCCAGGTAAGTTTCCACCACAAATCACGACAGACTCAATTAAAAAGAGACATGAGTCATATCCTCGCAACAAGAAGATTGCACAGGTATTATATTTGACAAAGAATCTTGAAAAATGGGGTACAGGAGCAAACCGCATGATAGAGTTGTGCCATGAGCAGCACCTGCCAGAGCCAGAATGGCAATGTGATAATGGCACAGTCTGTGTAACCTTTAGAAGACCGACGGTTTTAGGCAAAGAACGCTCAGAAGTGGACTATAGTATTGATACTAAGCTTGACAGCTTAACCGGTCAAGTTAAAAGATTGATAATCAGTTTAGGTGCAAGCCAAATGACGAAAAAACAGGTTATGCAACAGGTTAAGTGACAGTATCGGCGATTCGGTACCACTATAGCGCATGAATCGGTACCACTATAGCGCATGAATCGGTACCATCGTATCACTTGAATCGGTACCATCATAGCGCACCAATCGGTACCA
>OIYR01000858.1_pt1 | contig 16302 bp, 15 predicted proteins | sample 1588221 | NCBI WGS metagenome assembly OIYR01 (sample SAMN03283292) | human gut metagenome | biome: human-associated habitat; material: feces | host: Homo sapiens | place: Peru | collected 2012 | reverse complement strand
TAATTTAACGAGGTAAATTCTCATGAACAAAACAAAACAAAACAAAACAAAACAACTACCACTATCTCTTAACTAATCTTTTATCATTCAAATTATTTATTGCTTTACTATCTTTAACGCTATTTTCTATAAGTTGTAGTAATGAAGGAACAACGGGAGGCGATACTGGAGGAAATTATAACTATTTCTCCGTAAGCGAAGATTGGAACAACTCTAGAGACATAACACTTGCTAATTCAGTAGTTAGCACGGCTGCAACCATAGGATTTTCAGTTTATGGTTCTACGAGCTACACAGTTTCAATCGAGAGCGTAGACAGTGGCTCAAATCCATTAAATTTAGTAGCGGGCGATTTCAGTTATACCGAATCGACTAAAGAATTAACTTTGACATATTCTGGTAAAAATAAATTCCAAAATGCAAGTACAAGTTTAACAGCTAAACAAAAATATCAATATACGATAACATTTAAATTTACGGATTATATTTCTGAAGACACAAAGAATCTTGATGTTAAAGTAAATTTAATCAAAGCGCAAATGATAACCAAAACGGATATAGAAAATATGATGAAATCCGTGAAAAATTCAGATGGTGCGTTTGGTTCAAAAAATAATGGAGAGATACTTTTTTTTGATGGCGGAACAACTACATTTGATTTTAAGAGCGCCACTTTCTCTGGTTCTACTCCTAATTTTTCTGCAACTGGAACTACAACAACCACTTCAAGCGTAACTCATACTGCAAGCAGAAAAACATTTTCATTAGCGTCCGCTATAGCCAATACTACGCAATTTAAAGAATATTTTGGAAGTTCGGTTTTCGATATAGATTATGATTCTACTCCTCCGTCAATTATCGGTAAAAATTGCACTTTCACCTTGAAATTTAAAAAATTGCAAAGCGGTTATGCATTATCGAGCGAAGTTTCTCGTTTAACGACTTCAGGTTTAACTATTAGATTTACTTTAGGCGATAAAGCAAGTTGGAAATAAAGATTAGTTTATATTGATAAGATAGTGATAGTTAAAAGACATCGTATTTTATTACGGTGTCTTTTTTATTTTGGTTTGCTTTGTTATCGCTTGCAATAACTATAGAATTAAAAATATATAAAATACGCAATTTATTCTAAAATAAAATTACTTCTTTAATATTACGCCTTTGCAAGGTCTATTAAATTTACCCGAAATTAAATTTCCGTTTTTATCCGTGTATTCTTTCCAATATGGAAAAGTTTTGCATTGAGTAGGCTTCGCTTTATGTATCAAACATTTATCGTTTTTATCTAAAAAATGACAACGATTTTCGTAATCAACTTTAATATGATAACCTAAAGAATCATCATAATCTAAATATTTGCTTATAAAAATTAAAGAAGTTATGCCAAGATATTTTGAAGCTTTCGATATATCGCTTTTATTAAAAAATACATATCCTTTTTCTTTGCAACATGTTCCGCAGCCTTTACATGAGAATCCTAATATAATATTTTTCTTTTTTATATTTTTCATTTTATAATTGAATTCGCTCTGCTCTTAATTGTATTTGCAGAATTTGTTTTTCCAATACTTAAATATATTTCAGCTACTCTCATATAGTCGTTATATAAAGCCCTTCTCTCTTCCGCATTCATCTCATCAACTTTTTTTTTTGCGCCTTCGGGAATTCTAATATCTTTATTGAAAACTAAAGAATCAGGGTCCTTAAAAATATTTTCATTCATAACATAAATTGTAGGCCATCTTCTTGCATCTCCAAGTTCGCTTGAAGCTATAGAAGTTAAAGTATCCGTCCATTTTGTTCTGTATGTGTTTCCGCCAAAATATGCGTTAGTATTTTTTGCTGGCGGATTCGGTATAATCGGCGGATTAGGAATATTTGGAGTATTAGGCAAATTCGGTTTTGGAGAAGTTGCGATATTCGATTGAATAACAGTATTATTTGAAGAAACCGCTTTAATATCGTTAGTTTCAATAACTTTATCGCTATTCTGTTTTGCTATATCGTTAGTTTTAGAAATTTCATTTGTAATATTTTCAGTTTCATTAGTTTGAGAAATATTTTCATTCGTATTTGTAGTAGTAGAAGAAATTATATTATTAGTTTCGTTTTCATTTGTCGATATACTGCTATAAAAATCGTCTTCTGAAGCGTCCGTTTTATTTCCAAAAAATTGAAATCCTAAATAAGACAAACCTAATATTATTATTATAATTCCTATAATCGCAATCAATTTGTTTGATTTTTTTTGTTTTTTTGTCGAAGAATGAGCTGGAGCCGTATAAGGTTGCGCTGGTTTTCTTTCAACTTCTGGAATTCCGCTCGCTTTCATTTCGTCTTCAGTTTCTATTATTTTTATATCTTTTTTTCTTAACTCTTCTAATTTTTTACTAGAATATATGCTATAATCTTCAATCGGCGTATCTTCTTCTATCATAGCCGCATTTTCTATAGCTTCGTCCATTTCGCTTTGATTAAATTTAGAGTTTTCTATATTTCTTTTTAATTCTTCCGCTTCTATAGGACTTCTTATTATAACGGGCTTTTTAAATATATCGCTTTTGCTATAAGTATTTTTGCTAAATGTTTTATTTTCAGTTTTTATTTCTTTAGTTTCTTCTTTTTTCTTAAACTCGTTAAAAATATAATCGGCTTTTTCTACATTTTTAGCGTTTTCTTTATTTATAATAGAACTTTCCGTTGTATTTGAAACTATTTCATTTTCTTTTATCTCTTCATCTTTCACTATCAAATGTTTTTTTACAGATACGGGTTTTGAGATATTTTTAGATTTTGCTTTTATAGCTTCTCTCAATAATTTTATTGATTCTCTCTCTTCTTTTTTTTCAATATCGTCCGTTTTTATAGGTTCTATTTTTCTTATGCTTGAAGAAACGGTTTTTTTAGGAACTTCAACGGTTTTTTTAGTTGCAGTTTTTTTAGCCATAGTTTTTTTTATCTGCCCATCCGTTTTCTTTTTTAAACTTGCAGTTTGCTTTTTGCTCGTTTTAGATATTTCCGCAGATTTTTTTGAAGCGGAATTTTTTTTAGAAATTTCTTCGTTATTTGTTTTTTTTGTCGCCATAATTTTACTCTGTAATATTTTGTTTATTTTTTATAATTATATTTCTTATAGTATTCATTGTTTCATTATCAAATATATTATCTCTTAAATTCCCTTTTTTCAATAAATCTATAAGATATTTATTTAAATCAATATTTTTCTTTAAGTTATATTTTTTAGCTATATAAATTGCATCAGACATAGATAATATAATTCTTAATTTACCTCCATCCGAAGAATATTTATCAATCAGTTTATGCGGAGCGTCTATTCCTAAACAGTTTAAATTATAACAAACCTTGTAAAAAAGTTTATCAATCGACTGTTTAGATTTTTCCTCTCTTTTATTCTTTTTGCTTATGGTATAAAAAGCCGATAAATCTCTCGCTTCAAAATTGCATGTTTCGGAATAAAGTTTTTCCTGATAAGGCATTAAATAATGATGACTTTTCGATTTTGATTCCACTCTTATTATAAAACCTTTCTCTTCTAAAATATCTATAGATTTAACTATAGTTGCATTTCCGCCAATTCCAGCTTCGTTTAATATTTGAGAATGCGTTATTCTCGCTATTCCAAGCTCATAATCGTAATTTGAAACCAAAGTTCTATAAATCTCTTTAGCCGTAGCTTGCAATTCTTTCCATTTAGGATTTTCGGTAATACTTTTTGGAATAGAAGAACATAAAGAACTTACAGATAAAAATGTATCTTTATCTATAGTCTTTAATTGAGCTTTATTAATTATGTCTATCATATTTTCCAAAATTTATTCCCCGAATCGATTTTAGCGTTTATTTTTTTTATATATAATACAATGAATTTAAGATAAAATCAAGTTATATAAATAAAGTTATAGCTATTTAATTATACATATAAAACAAACTTTATAAACCGATGATTATGTAAAAATAATATTAAAATATAAAGCTAATTAATATTCTTTTTCAAAATTGCAAAATTATTGCATCCTAATTGAAAATATTTATGTTTTTCAACTATAAAATTAGAAATTTTAGCCGCTTCAAATATATCTTTTTTATTATAATATTTTTTATGGTCTTCTATTTCAAGCATATCAATAACATGCATATTATAAGCCAAAAATTCTAATATAGGTTTTGCTATTTTTGAAGGAACAGTTATTATTAATCTTCCGTCTTTTTTTAAAACCCTGTGAATTTCTTTTAAAATATCTTCGGGACAGCTTAAATGCTCCAATACCGCTAACATTGTAACCACATCAAAACTTTCATTTTCAAAAGGAAGTTCTTTTTCTAAAACCGATTCGATAGTTTCTAATTTTTTAGTTTTTAATTTTGGAGGTTTAAAATCTATTCCTACGCCATAATCTATATAATTTTCTATCGACTTTAATAATTTGGCTTCCCAACCGCAACCTATATCCAATAATTTGCAATTATTATATTTTTCTATAGTCGGTTTAACCATTCTTATTCTATATTTTCTTAAAAATTTATCTAAAATAGTTTCTTTCACTTTGTATTATTAACTCCTATATTTTTATTTTCAAAAATATAAAAGTCAGTAATACGAGGATTTAAATATATTATACCAAAATAATTTATTTAAACTACAAGTTGAGTTGAGTTGAGTTGAGTTGAGTTGAGTTGAGTTGAGTTGAGTTGAGTTGATGCAGACATAAAAAATCCTACTTAATTATATTTATATAATAACATATTGTAAATAATTGTCAATAGTTTATTAATAAAAAAATTCGATTAATTTTACATAATATAAAAATTAACTTTTATAATTAATCAAAAAATCAATATCTTCCTTACTCAAATAACTTTTTGGAATAATTATAGCCGAAGTATTATCGGTATAAATAAAAATCGACTTTTCGCTAAACTCTATATTTTTTATATATTCTTTATTAAAAGTCATTTCGCCTCTGTCTTCTTTGAAAATTATTTTATCTTCGTATATTGTTAAAATTTTATCGCCAAAAACTCCGTCAAGTTTTCTATCATCTACATATTGATATATTTTTTTAATTATTTTTTTATTCAAACGATTTTTATAAGTTTTTATTTGTATTAACGAAAATAAAGCGGAAAGTAAAATTGCAGGAACGATTATAAAATAATTATCGCCTTTAAAAAATAAAATAATCGCTATAAATATTAATATATAAATAGCTATCAAAATTATAACGCTTTTTTTAGAGGAAGATTTAATTTGAGGGTTAGTTTTTAAGTAATGAAGTTGAAAATCTATAAAATCGTTTATTTCAATTTTGTATTTAAATTCTTTAATCATAATTAAATGTCTATTCCTAAAAAGTTTTTAACCAAAATTCCTATAAAAAAACTTATTCCCGCAACCGTTAAACTTATGCTCACCATTTCAAAAAATCTATTTCTAAAAGGCAGACTTTTTGCAACCGAAACATAATAAGTAAAAATAAATATTATACAAATAACTATGATAATCATAGTAATTAAAGCATAAACACATTTATCGTTTGGAAAAATTAAATAAGGCGTAATTAAAAAACTTACGGTTAACAAATAAATTATTCCCGTATATAAAGAAGACTTAAAAGCGTTTTTATTTCCGTCCGATTTTGCAGAAAGATATTCTGAAGAAGCCATTGATAAAGTCGCCGATATTCCCGTTATTATTCCCGATAAAGCTACAAGTTTATTATTCTGCAATGCAAAACTTAATCCCGCCAAAGTTCCGCTTATTTCAACGAGAGCATCGCTTAAACCCAAAACCATAGAGCCGATATATTTTAATCTATCTTCGTCAAGTATGGCGATTAATCTATTTTCATGTTCGTCTTCGTCAAAAGCTATTTTTTTAGCGTCAGGAACTTCTTCCACAATTTTAGAATAAATATATTCCGCGTTTTTTTCTCCGCCTTCCATTATTTTAATTACGAAAGTATAGCCAAATATAACGCTTAAAATAAAAAACTTAAAAACTTTTAATTTTTGAGGTTTTAATTTTTTATTAGTATATTTTTCTAATGTTTTAGCATGAATTAATTCTTCGTTAGCTATGTCGGTTAATACTTTTTTGTCGTCTTCTTTTTTTACAAATTTAACTAAATTCAAATAAACATGATGTTCGTTAATTTCATTTTGTTGCATATTTAATAAAAATTTTAAAGTTTTGTCGGATATTTCCATAATAATTCCTATTACTTTTAAATTATCGAATAATTCTATAATGAAAATCTATTAATTGCAAAAATTTTTTGTTTAAATTATTTTAAGAAAATTTTAATTCCATTTTTTATTAATTACTTCTTCGTAAGTCGGAATAGAATCTATAGCTCCTTTTCTTGTAACCGTTATATTGGCGACTTTCATTGCAAAAATTATCGCTTCTTCAATAGTTTTATCTTCCGCTAACATTCTAACTATTCCGCCTAAAAAACTATCTCCCGCCGCCGTAGTGTCGACAACTTCTACATTATAAGCGTTAAAAGTTTTTCTGTTAATTTTATTATTTTCTTTAGTTATCAATTCGCAACCTTTTTTGCCTAAAGTTAAAATAATATTTTTAACTCCGCAATCAAAAACATAATCTATTCCTCCAATTATATTTATTTCGGTTTCGTTAGGAATAAGAATATCGATATAACTTAAAAATTCTTTGTCTAATTTTATTGCAGGCGAAGGATTTAGAACGACTATTTTATTAAGTTTTTTTGAAATCTTTGCAGAATATTTTGCAATCTCTAAAGGAATTTCTAATTGCATAACTATAATATCGTATTTATTAATTAATTCTTCTTTAATGTCTTCTTTAGTAATTAAAGCGTTAGCTCCTTGAGATACTATTATATTATTTGCTCCGCTTTCAATAACCGTAATAAAGGCTATTCCCGTAGAAACATTTTTTTTAATTATAAGATTGTCTATATTAACTTTATTTGACGATAGAGAATAAGATAAATCTTTTCCAAAATTATCATTTCCAACAGCTCCAAGTATGCTTATATCTCCGCCTAACTTTGCTATAGCCGCCGACTGATTAGCGCCTTTGCCTCCGTTATTAGTATAAAAATTTTTTCCAAGTATTGTTTCGCCTTCTTTGGGAAATCTTGGAGCGTTTATTACTAAATCTTTATTTATACTGCCTATTACTAAAATTTTTTTATACAAATTTTGCCTTCTTTAAGTATTAATAATTTACATACTTTTAATAATCCATTTTATTATATTAGTCCAAATAGTTTCGTAATGTTTCCATTCCATAAATTCTTTTGAGCCCCAATGAGGAGCGCAATCCGATGTAAATACTACTGACCTTCCTTTATAATAATCCCAAGCGGCAATAAAAGGATGTTCGTTAATTTTAACTACTAATGAAGCACCATTTTTTAATATACTTCTATTATATCCCAAAAAATAAGGAAAATTATCGTCTATTCCACTTAATATAGGATGACTTAAATCAATAGCTATTGGATTTACTCCTTCAGGACATTCTTCTCTATCGTCAAAAATTTCAAACTCTATGGGCAATAATTTTTCAACCGCTGTATTTTTCCAATGCCCTTTACCGTCTATTCCTTGAAATGTTAAATATCCTCCTACCATACATAAACCTCCGCCGTTTTTAACATATTCCTCCATAAGCTTTATGCGATTCGGTGTTCTTAATCCTTTGGAAAATGTATCTGGATGCAAATAAAAACTGTTAGCTCCTACATCGCTAATAACAATAGCCTTATATTTATTTAATTCTTCTATAGTATTTGGAGCTTTAATCGGAACTTCATGTCCCCTTATATAATCGACATCAAAATGTTTATTGAATATATTTAAAAGATTATTAGCTCCTTCTTCATAAACAGAATTTGTAAACATATCAAATCCTTTTTGATGAGTCATATATATTACCCAAGATTCTCCCATAAATAATATTTTATCTTTTGACATTTTTATCTCCTTTTTTATTTAATTTTCATTTGCAAAATTTATTATTATATTAGAATATAATAATATTGTTTCTAAATATTCATTAATATCTAAATATTCATTCACTGTATGGCATTGTTTTATAGAACCTGGTCCGTATTGTAAAGTAGGACATTTAGCGATATTATTCCAAGTTCTCGAATCGCAACCTGCAGGCGAACCTACAACTTTAGGACTTTCATTATAGACTTCCAAATACGATTTTTTTACCACATTTATGAACGAATTATTTAACTCCATTTCAAAACCGCCTCCTGATTGATATATAGTGATTTTAGGCATATTATTTTTAAGCCAAGAATCGCCTATAGAACACATATTTATGGTATTCGTAAATTCACTAACAACTTGTTCATACGACATAATATTAGGCAAATAGTGAATACAAACTTCAAATTTACAATAATCTGGAACGGTAGAACCCGCTTTACCTCCGCTAATAACGCCTACATTTAAATTAGGAGGAGGCAATAAAGCATGTTTATATTTTAGCGACCAATTATGCTCAAGTTCATTAATAGCGTTTATAATTTTTATCGCTTTATCTATAGCGCTTACTCCATTCCATTTTGAACCAGAATGAACAGAGATTCCTGCAACTTCAACTCTAAAAAATATAAATCCCATATGAGCGGCTATAATTTCTCTATCGCTTGGTTCACAAACGATAACGGCATCGGCTTTTTTACCAGACATAGCAGCCATTATAGAACCATTGCCTCCTCCTTCTTCATCGCATACAGCCGTAATATATACATTTAAAGGTAATTCTATACCAGATTGTTTAAGCAATGCTACAGACATAATGCCAGCCATTAAACCGCCTTTCATATCGCAAACGCCTAAACCGTATATTTTATTATCTCTTATATCGGCAGAATGAGGATTGCTATCCCATAATGAAATATCGCCAGATGGCATAGTGTCTACATGTCCGTTGAACATTATTGATTTTTTAGATAAGCCTTTAAATGTAGCATAAACATTATATCTATTATCATAATTATGACCAGGATTGCCTTCATTATATTTCTTAATAGATTTTTCTATAACGCTCTCTTTAATATTTTCTTTTTCGATAATATACGCGTCCATTTCTTCAAACAAATTAATTAAATATTTTTGTCCCTCATCTTCTAAACCGCCGTCAATTCCATGTCCTAAAACATGAGTATCTATTTTAACAAAATCGACTAATTTTTTTATGTAGTATTCTCTATTTTTATTTAATGTATTTTTTAATATATTTATCATAATGAAATAACCTATATTTTATTATATAATTTTATGCATTCTTCGACTATATTCCAAAATTTATCAACATCTAATTCAACGGATACTTTAGAATTTGGCTTATTTTTCAATACCCCGAAATAATCGCATAAAGTTCTACCGTAACATTTTTCGCTTCTTATTTCAACTCCGCTATACATATCTTTAGTTTGAATGCAAGTTTTATCTATCAAATAAGCTATACAAGTTGGGTCATGAAGTGGTCCTCCTTCCCAACCAAATACTTTTTTCTGCGTCTTACAAAAAAATGTCATAAGGTCGACAAATAGTTTAGATGCATTACCTCCGATAGATTCCATTCTCTTAATTATACTTGGATAACATAAAGCCTGCCTGGTAATGTCAAGCCCCATCATAACAAGCGGAATACCCGAATTAAATACTACATAGGCGGCTTCGGCGTCTGCATATATATTAAATTCTGCTGCTGGCGTTACATTGCCTAACTGATAACTTCCTCCCATAAATACAATTCTTTTAACTTTTTTAGTAATACTCGGCTCTAATCTAAAAGCCATAGCTATATTTGTCATAGGACCTGTGATAACCAATGTTATTTTTTCTTTACAATTTTTTAGCGTTTCGATTATAAAATTAACCGCATGTATTTTTTCTACTTTTTTATTAAGTTTATTAAATATCGGACCGTCTAATCCGCTTCTACCATGTATATCTGCCGCTATAGATTGCGTATTTTTAATCATAGGCAAACTCATTCCAGCGTATACAGGAACATTTAATTTTAGGTATTGGCAAACATTTAGAGCATTTACGGTTGTTTTATCTAATGTCTGATTACCTGCTACCGTAGTAATCCCTAATAACTTTATTTTAGGGTGAATGCCAGCCATTAAAATAGCGACTGCATCATCATGACCAGGGTCACAATCAAGTATTATTTTTTCCATAAGAATTCTCCTTTATTCAAAATTATTTTTTTAATGAACTCTTCATTTTTATTTCTTTATTCTTTTTATGAATCATAGATATTGTTAATACTATTATTGTAATTATATAGGGAAGCATAAGAACAAACTGTGACGGCAAACCATAAGATTGAAGTCTTGCTCCTATAGAATCTATAAAACCAAATAATAAGCAACCTATCCAAGCTAATATAGGATTAGCGTTTCCGAAAAACATAGCGGCTACTCCCATAAATCCTCTGCCGTTAGTCATATTCTCCGTAAAGAGTTGAGAATATCCTATAGATAAATGCGCGCCCGCTAATCCTCCTAAAATTCCAGATATTATCATTACCTGATATTTCATTTTTACTATATTTATTCCAGCGGTTTCTGTAGCCAATGAAAATTTTCCCGTAGCTCTCAATCTCAATCCCCACACGGTTCTATATAGAATAAATGCAAAAATTATAACGGCTAATATTCCAAATATTTCCAATATAGAATAATCATTAAAGAAACTATTTAGATATTTATTTGATTCTAAAAAATTAAAATGAATTTTAGGTATCGCAGATATTTTAGGGTCAGTAAAAGTTCCCGTAGCTCCTAAAAACTGTTTTAATAAAAACCTTGTTAAAGCTAAAGCCAATAAATTAATTGCAGTTCCAATAGCGCAAATATCGGCATTATATTCTATATGCGCAATTGCCATTATCAAAGCAAAAATGACTCCCGCAAGCATAGCCGCAATAATAGCTAATAACCAACTGCCAGTATAAAAACTTACGCAGACCGCAATAAATGCTCCTATAAGCATTATGCCTTCAGTTCCTATATTTATTATATCCGCTTGTTGCGTAATAACGGCAGCGAGAGAAGCAAACAAAATAGGAGTGGTAGCTCTTAAAGTAGCATGAAAAATCGTATAATCAAAAATATTTATTAATTCCATAATTACTATTTCTCCTTAAATTATGCTATAATTTTTTTATTTTTTATTTTATTTACAAAAGATAATAATATTTCCATAGTTGCAAATATAATAAATATGGCTATTATCGTATCAACCAACGATTTAGGCACTCCAGTATATCTTTCCATTCCTAATGCGCCAGATTTTAATGCGGCTAAAAATATAGATATAAAAGGTAGCATTTTAAAATCATTTTTTACTATTAACGCCGCTAACATACCATCAAACGCTAAATTTGCGGAAAAGTTATCAAGAAAATATCCATATACTCCTAATACTTCTATTAATCCCGCTATGCCTCCGATAGCTCCGCTAAACATCATTGTAAATATTATCGTTCTTTTGGAATTAATACCGACATAATCCGCATGCATTTCATTTAACCCTACCGTTTTAATTCTATATCCTAATGTAGTTTTATTAAGTATAAACGCTATTAAAATTGCAATTATTATAGCTATCAATATTCCTAAATTAGCTCTGCTTGGTTTCATAAACTGATACAATGTAATATCTTTTGCAACATCCAATGTTCTTGCTACGCCCGTTTTAGCGCTTAATGGACCGTTCACTAAATAAGATGTTATATATATAGCTACATAATTCATTAAAATAGTAACGCAAACCTCATTAACTTTCCAATAAGATTTTAAAATAGCAGGAATAGAAGCCCAAGCGCTTCCGATAACAGAGGCTAAAATTATACATAATAAGAAATGTAAAGGAAAAGGTAGAAATTTAAAAAATACTCCAGCCCAAGCCGTAATTATAGCTCCCAAATATAATTCTCCTTCTACTCCTACATTAAATATTCCTACTTTTGATGAAACGGCAAAAGCCATAGCGGTTAGAAATAAAGGGACAAATTTTTCAAGAGTAGTTCCTAAATTTAATTTACCGATAAAGGAAGCTCTAAAAAGTTGAATATAAGCTTCTATAGGATTATGCCCCATTAACAATATTATTATCGCTCCTATAAGCATAGATATAAATATAGTAAATAACACATTTATATATTTGTTAGAAAGTATATTAATATATTTTTTATTCATTTGTATATCTCCAATTAAATAAGCGTATTATTATTTTGCCCCACCATTAGTAGAGATAAATTTTCATCATTAGCTTCTTCAGGCATAAGAGTTCCCGTAACTCTACCTTCATACATAACTATTATTCTATCCGACATAGATAGTATTTCCTCTAAATCTGCCGACACTAGCAGTATAGCCTTTCCTTTTTCTTTCTCATCGTTTAATATTTTTCTTATTGATTCTATAGCACCAATATCTACTCCTCTTGAAGGTTGAGCAGCTATTAATAATTTGCTATCGGCGTCTACTTCTCTAGCGACTACAACTTTTTGAGCGTTACCGCCAGATAAATTTGTGGTAGAAACCAAAGCGTTAGAAGGTCTTATATCAAATTTATTAATCAATCTATTTGCAGTGTCTATAACTTCATTATTATTTATAATAGTATTATTAGAATATGGCTTTTTATTAAATTTCAACGCTATAACATTTTCCGCTATATTTAAGCCTCTGTTCAAGCCTCTTAAATTTCTATCTTCTGGTATATGGGATAATCCTGATTCCCTTACCTTTAATGGAGATTTATTAGTAATATTGATATTATCTAAATATACATCGCCTTTTTCTACTTTTCTAAGTCCGCATATAGCTTCTATTAGTTCGCTTTGACCGTTACCGTCTATTCCCGCTATACCTAATATTTCTCCCTCTTTAACATCAAAACTGATGCCCCTTATTTTTGAAAGTTCTTTTTCTCCGCTAGTCCATAAATTATCTACTTTTAAAACTATATCAGAGGATTCTATTTTTTTCTTTTCAAAATTATTTAGAAAAACATCTCTGCCAACCATCATTTTAGCAAGTTGTTTAATATTAGTTTCATTTTTATTAACGGTATCAATATAATGTCCTTGTCTCATTACTGTTATTCTATCTGATATTTCCATAACCTCGTTTAATTTGTGGGATATAAAAACGATTGACTCTCCGTCATTTTTTAGCGTATTAAGAATCTTAAAAAATTCTTTTGTTTCTTGAGGAGTCAAGACAGCCGTAGGTTCGTCAAATATTAATATTTCAGCCCCTCTATATAAAGTTTTTATAATTTCGACTCTTTGAGCTTCGCCGACAGATATTTGATTCACTTTTTTATTAATCTGAATATTCATTTTATAATTTTCTATATATCTATTAATTTCTTTTTTAGACGATTCAAAATTTATGGCTATGCCCTTTTTCTTTTCAAATCCAAGTATTATATTTTCTAAAACCGTTAATTCCTTAACCAACATAAATTCTTGATGCACCATCCCTATTCCTAAATCTATGGCTTTTTTAGGGGTTAAGGAATCGAATTTATCTCCCTTAATATTTATAATTCCGTTATCTGCAGAATAAAGCCCGTAAGCTATTTTCATCATTGTAGATTTACCCGCCCCATTTTCTCCTATAAGCGAATGTATTTCTCCTTTGTTTAAATTAAAATTTCCGTTTACAATAGCTTGAATGCTATCAAAATTTTTCTTAATATTAATCATTTCTAAACAATAACTACTAGGCATGCATCTCTCCATGTACTTATAAACATAACCCCAAGTAAAATTGAGGTTATGTTTAATATTTAATTAATTTGAAGTTTTAGGTTTACCGAAGCCTTCATAATAATTAACAATTATTTCTCCCGACTTTACCTTCTCTTCTAATTCTTTTACCTTATCAATTATATAATTTGGAAACTTATCGCCTAAAGATTCTTTAATAACGCTCATATCCGTAAGTCCTATTCCTCCGTTTTCTATATTCAAATAGATTACTTCTCCGCCATTGAATGTATTATTTACCATAGACTGTATGGCAAGGTAAGTAGCTCTATCCACTCGTTTTAACATAGAAGTAACTATATGTCCAGGATAAGTAGAATCTTGGTCTAAATCTACTCCGATGGCGTATCTGTTCTGTTCTTTAGAAGCTTCTAATACTCCATTGCCCGTTCCTGATGCAACATTCATTACTATATCTGCACCTTGACTATATTGAGCGATAGTCAATTCTTTACCTTTAAGAGGGTCGTTAAATGTTCCAGCAAAAGATTGTAATATTTTTATTTGCGGGTCTATATATTCAACGCCTTGTCTAAATCCTGTAAAAAAATCTTTTAACACAGGAACTTCCATTCCGCCTACCCAACCGACTACTTTATTAGCATTAACATTTGGTATAGAAGTATTTGTAGTAAACATCGCTGCAACCGCTCCAGCTAAAAAAGACCCTTCATTTTGCGCAAATATTGAAGATATAACATTAGTATTACTAGAATCGGCGACTCCATCTATTAATGCAAACTTTATATTAGGAAAGGATGCAGCATGCTTATTAATAATATCTTGTAATTGAGTAGAAACTCCTATAACTAAATCATAATTATCAGAAGCCATAGCCAATAGATTAGACTCCCATTCTGCGGGAACTTTTGATTCCATAACTTTTACTTCTACATCAAAATCCTTTTGAGCTTGCTGTGCTCCCATATACGATGAATCATTAAACGATTTATCGCCTAAAAAACCTGCTAATACTAAAGCAACCCTTAATTTACCGCTTTGTTTTTTACTACTTTGAGCATTTGAACATGACAAAATTAGCATAACTGAAAGCGCCAATACAGTTAATATTCTTTTCATTTTGTTTCTCCTTTTTTATTTAAGAATTTTTTATATGTTAATAGTATAGCAAACTATTTTTTATTTGTCAAATTTTTTCTGTAATTTTTTAGAAAAAATTTAATAAATTTTCTTAAAATATATAAAAATATGATATTATATATACATAAATACATATTCTGAATGATTTTTGAGATAAAAATATAAATTATTACGACTTAATTTAAATTCTAATAAATATTTTTTATAATATTTTATAATAATAAATTAAAACTATAGATTAAAATTTTTTAATTTATTCTATATTTAATATGCAAATCTTTCATATCACTGCAAAAACGAATAAAAATTTGACAAATTAAAAAATATAAATAGAATATTATATTATGTTTATTTATTATGTTAATTTATTGAAGAGGTATTAATTTTAATGAAAGTAATTGATATAGATAAAAAGCCCGAGAATGAAAAAATATTTTTTGGAGATTTCGGGCATTATATAAGAATCGACTCTATAAGTCATGAGGTTGCGCGAAAATTAAAAGAAGCGAGCGAAGGAAATACTTGGTTCTCAAAAGAAGTGGATTATAAATCGGACAAAACAAGATTTTCTTCTCTGCCTGAAGACGCTCAAAGGGCTTTTAAATTAAATATAGCTTATCAAACTTTAATGGATAGCGGAGTGACAAGCGGATTTGCGTCAATTTTAAATAGAATAATTTCAAGTTCTATTTGGTCTATTTTATATTCGAGAATCGCCATTGAAGAAGTTATTCATGCGGAATCTTATTCTTATGGGCTTTCGGAGGTTTTCGCTCAGCAGGCAACCGAGACTTTAGATTTGGTTTATAACGATGAATTTGTAAAACATAGAATGGAGAAAGAAGTTGAACTTTTTGATTGCGTTGATACTTTATGCAATATAGAAGCTTCAAAAGTTTCTTTAGACGAAAAAAAGCAAGCGGTTTTGAAATTGCTAACGGGAATATATTTGCTTGAAAGCGTTAAATTTCCTTTTTCATTTTTGGTGACTTTTACAATTAATAATAGCTATGGCGATGCGATTACAGGATTTACAAAAACAATAAAACTTATAGCTCATGACGAATTAAATGTTCATGTTCCTACGGGAAAAAATGTTTTGTCTATACTCAGAAAAGAAGGAAATCAAGAATTCAAACATTTATTCGATAACGGATGGTTTGATAAAACTGCAAAAGAAATGACGGATTATACCGTTGCCGAAGAGATTAAATGGGCGAAATATTTATTTGATGAGAGAGATGTTTTGGGAATAAACTCTTCTATAAGCGAACATTTTATTAAATATTGGGCGGGAGTTAGATTGAGAGATATTGGAATTGAAACGGAATATTTGAAAGAAAAAAAATCCGATATAATAG
>OIYR01000852.1_pt1 | contig 16398 bp, 13 predicted proteins | sample 1588221 | NCBI WGS metagenome assembly OIYR01 (sample SAMN03283292) | human gut metagenome | biome: human-associated habitat; material: feces | host: Homo sapiens | place: Peru | collected 2012 | reverse complement strand
CACGGTGGACCAAAATTTGACTTTTGATTTTTTCGCTGCCGTTTCTTTTTTATGTGCCGCTAAACCGCCAATATAGACTATCAATCAATCCACTCTATCTCATTCGTCAATTCACGATTTCCACCGGATCTCAAATCAGGGGTATTTATACGAATGTCACAATCAACCACATAAACATTGCCACTAACGGATTTGATTACATTCTCGTCGTGCAGGTCACTAAGATAAATGTCTTTTGTGGCATAGGTCCAGTTATTCTGGTTAATTAATGAAAAACCTAAATTGCCAGCATAAGCGGAAATCTCTTTGTCTGACATTCTACTGCCTTGAATGAAAGGCTGTTCGACAACAATTTTGAATGAGCCTTCATCATCTCGGCCAAAACCAATGACGGACATTCTTGTTTGAGGGAAGTAAGCGTTGTGAAGGGACACACGATCTAAAGCTAAAACCGGCTGGACAAAATAGTCCAAACCGATAGTCTTTACAACCGAAACACCATTGTCATAAACTTGAGCCTCGCCTCCCTCCGCAATGCGATCACCAAGGACTTTTACAATGGTATCATCAACATTGTCTATCCAACAAGAGGTTTTTCGTGCCCAATTCTCTATCCGTTCAGCTTGCGTCTTTCCGCATTGTTGTTCTCTTTGGAAACTGTCTGAAGGCGCAGAGAATTGATCTGTGTTAACTTCTGCTCCCGCGAGTATGGATGCAATGACATTATTTGCACCTCCCTCAATGCAGCCATACTGCTCTGACGGTGAAAATCGTTTGTAAACAAGTCTCCCTGAAATGAATTGTTCCGCATACTCTTCCAGTTTTGAAAGACCTTCGACGGAAAAGCCGCAATCAATTATATTACGGACAGACTGCCAAAAATCTTTGTTTGTCATAATCGTTTGGCTTATACTCAATGCTTGATATTTTATCTTTTACTTTAACATTTACCTTTTTCATTTCACTTACAAATTTATCATATACAGTATCAGGTACATAATTAACTAATATAGGAACTCCAACTATTTCTTTATCTAGTAATAATTCTTTATTTACATCTACTACTACAGCATTATTATCTTCTCTTGTAAAAAGGAAATCATATTCTGTAACTTCAATTGTTACTGTTGCAATTAAACTTTTTGTTACTTTTACATCTTTTATGATTTGATTTTTCTTTATTTTTTTCTCAATAGAATTTGCGGTTGTTTTAATAAAACTAGGATAATCTTCTATATTTGCTAGTTCTATTATTTCTTGATCACTTAATAGCTTATTGCCTTTTACAAAGATATTTTTTATTTTTACGTTCATAAAAAAAGATACAAGAAAATAACCTATTACTAATAATATAATAAGTAATAGAATTGGAATAAACTTAATTTTAGTTTTTTTCTTGATCCTTTTAGCCATATTTACTCCCAATTTACAAATTCTTGTTCACATTTTAATTCAACATTATATCTATCTAGTACTGCTTCTTTAGTAAAATCTATTAATTCTTTTATATCTTTTGCCTTAGCATTACCTATATTAATAATAAAGGGCTGGACATCGCTCTTTTCGGAGATGAATATGCCTGCTTGGCCGGCGCGGACATCTCCCGGATCCGCGGCATCGCGATGATCGGGAGCTGCCTGATGGCCGGGGCGGTGACAGCGTTCTGCGGGCCGCTTGGTTTTGTCGGAATCGTGGCTCCACACATCGCCAGAGGCTTTCTCGGCACGTCCGTGCACATGAAGGTTATCCCGGCGGTGATGCTCACGGGTGCGGGATTCTCCCTCGTAGCCGACATCCTTTCAAACGCCTTCCCCGCCCCCCTGCCGGTCGGAAGCACGATGGCGCTGATCGGCATCCCTATCATTCTGACAATCCTGATGAAAAGGAGGTGAAAAATGCTGAAAGCAATTGAATTGACAATCGGCCACAGAGGCCAAGCAGTCAGCGGACCACTGACTTTTGAATATCCAGACGGACAGTCCGTGATGCTCCAAGGACCGAACGGCAGCGGGAAGAGCACGCTTATGAAGACGATAGCGGGACTTCTTCATCCCCTTTCGGGCGGATTCTCGGCCGGAGGCCCGGTCGTGATGGTGCCCACACATATTCCTAAAGTCAAAGGATTCTCTGTCAGAGAGTTCATCCGCACGAGCCTGTTCTCGGCATCGGGAATATTCAGGAAACTGGACTCCGGGGCGGAAACGGCGATGGAGGATGCGATCCGGACGCTCGGACTCGGCTCATTGGCCGACAAGGACATCAGCCTCATCTCCGACGGGGAGTTCCAGAAAGCCTGCATCGCCACGGCGTTGACCCGCAAGGCCAACGTTATCCTTCTTGACGAGCCCACGGCCTTTCTGGATGTGGACAACCGGATCATGGTCCTGCGCACTCTTCAGGAACTGGCGCACGGCACTGGAGCCACGGTGATCTTCTCCACGCACGACATTTACGATGGCGCGCGGTTCTCCGATGCGACACTCTCGCTCGGAGATTTTCTCTACAAGGGATAATTTTCCAAGGGCCAATCAGCTTGTGCGCAATCCTATGTCGAGCTAATTAACAAATTATATTTCAGTAAGTTGTCAAATCCTGCCAGTCAAAATCAGAGGGCAGCGTTTCAGAATTGATTGACTATCAGAATGTGGCATTCCACATTCCGATTATCAATAAATTAACATTTTGCCTCAGGGAGAAGCTTTGAAACCACGAAACAATTACGTATCTTTGTACAAACACGTGACCATTGGGATTGCGGCCACGCTTAGATAAAACTGGGAAGGATAATGACGGGAAAGATTTTCTTCATAGACGGACACGCGTTGATATTCAAAATGTATTACGCGTTTCTCCGTAGGCCGATGATCAACTCCAAAGGGGCTGACATGTCTATCCTTTACGGATTCACCAAATATATTCTTGAACTTTTAGGGCGTGAAAAACCGGACTATCTGGCCGTGGCTTTCGACCCGCCGGGCGGCACGTTCAGGAACAAGATGTACCCCGAGTACAAGGCGAACCGCAAAGAGACACCGCAGCTGGTCATCGATGCCCTTGAGCCGTTGATGGAGCTATGCAAGGCGATGAATATCCCGACCTTGATGCTGAAGGGGTTCGAGGCCGACGATGTGATCGGATCTATGGCCAGACGCTGCGCCGGAGAGGGGTTGGATGTCTTTATGGTGACCCCGGACAAGGATTACGGGCAGCTTATCGAACCGCACATCTGGCAGTACAAGCCTGGAAAGGCCGGCAATGACAACGAGATCATCGGTGTCAAGGAAATCTGTGAGAGATACGGGATCAATTCCCCGGGACAGGTCATCGATATGCTGACCATCTGTGGGGACACGGCCGACAATGTGCCCGGTGTGAAGGGTGTCGGCGAGGTCGGAGCCAGCAAGCTGGTCGCCAAGTACGGTTCCGTCAAGGAGATATACGAGCATCTGGACGAACTGACGCCTCGGCAGAAAGCCCAGTTTGAGGATGCCCGGGACCACATCGGGCTCAGCCACGAGCTTGTCACCATCAAGACGGACATCGAGGTTGACATCCCGACCGAGAGAATGAAGGTCAATCAGGAATACGGCCCAGAATTGGCGGATCTCTTTGAGAAATACGAGTTCAATTCCCTTAACAGATTCATAGGCCACGTCGGCGCGGCGGAGAAAAAGCCTGACGCCGAGCTGCCTGAGATCGCCAAGGTGCGTCCGGCGGAGGCGGTCAAGGCCGCCGTGAAGGCCGGAATGTGCTCGGTAATCACGGAAGGAGCCGACGGGGGCATATTCACAAAAACAAGAAGGATCATTGTCGGGGCTCGCTCCGGGAAGAGGATTGTCGCGGCGGAAGGCGGTCTGCAGGAGTTCAAGGCGCTGCTTGAGAATGACACGGTCGCAAAATGCGGCGACGACCTTAAGAGGCAGATGAATATTATGGCCGCCGGTGGTGTGTCGCTTCAAGGCAGGCTGCACGACATCGCCTTGATGCACTATCTGCTTGACCCTGAGAAGAGTCACAAGATCGAAGTGCTGGCGCAAGGCATTCTGGGAGTTTCTCTTGAGGGTGTCTCCGGGAAAGATTCAGCTCCGGCCACCGGCTCACTGTTCGATGACATTCCTTCGGACGAGGTCTTAGCGGACAGGAGCAAAGAAGCAGCCGTTCTGCTGTCGCTTCAGGAAAGAATACGCGAGGATCTGGTAAAGGCGTCGGCCGCGGACCTGTATGACACTATGGAAGAGCCTCTGCTGAAGGTTCTCTCCAGGATGGAGCGCAACGGGGTCAAGGTCGATCTTGATTCCTTGAAGGATTTCACGGCGCATCTTCGTGAGGAGGTCGCGTCCCGGGAGTCCAAAGTCCGTGAGATGGCCGGGGAACCGAACCTCAACGTGTCTTCTCCGAAACAGATCGGCGAGCTATTGTTCGAACGGCTGCACCTTTCCGACAAGCCCAAGAAGAACGCCAACGGGACATATTCAACGGAGGAATCCACCTTGCTTGATCTGGCGGAGAAGCATCCTGTCATCGATGAGATTCTTGAGTATCGCGCTGCCCGCAAACTGCTCTCGACCTACATAGAGCCGTTCCCAGGGTACATCGACCCTTCCGATGGCAAGATCCACACGACTTTCAACCAGGCCTTGACGGCGACAGGACGGCTGAGTTCCTCAAATCCGAATCTCCAGAATATTCCTATAAGGTCAGAGCAGGGCAAGGAAATCCGCAAGGCATTCGTGCCGAGCGCCCCGGACGGTCTGATCCTTTCGGCGGACTATTCACAGATCGAGCTGAGGATCATGGCGCACCTGAGCTGCGACCAGCATCTGATCACAGCCTTCAAGCAAGGTGTGGACATCCATGCGGCCACGGCGGAGAAGATTTTCGGCATCCCTCACGAGCAGGTCACGGCCGACCAGAGACGCATCGCCAAGACCGCCAACTTCGGCATCATGTACGGAATCTCGGCGTTCGGCCTGGCGCAAAGGCTGCGGATCGGCCGCAAGGAGGCCCAGAAAATCATAGACGATTACTTTGCCGGTTTCCCGTCCATCCTCTCGTTCATTGAGGACACGAAGGCCTCGGCCCGCGAGGCCGGCTATGTCGAGACCATCTTCGGAAGAAGAAGGTATATTCCTGACATCAATTCCAAGAACGGAACGTTGAGGACACTCGCCGAGAGGAACGCCGTCAACGCTCCGATCCAAGGCACATCCGCGGACATCATCAAGATGGCGATGATCGAGGTTGACAAGGCGATGGCCGAAGCCGGCATGAAGAGCCGGATGGTTCTCCAGATCCACGACGAGCTTGTGTTCGACGCGATCCCTGAGGAGATTGAGGATCTGAAGCGGATTGTGATTGACAGGATGGAAAATGTTGTAAAACTTTCAGTACCACTAACAGTAGAATGCAATTATGGGAAAAACTGGCTCGAAGCCCACTGATGAACTGATCATCTTGGCACAAAGAGGAAACGGTCTGGCTTTCACAGCTCTCTGGGACCGTCACATAGAACAGCTTAGGTCTTACATCAAGGCCCGTTTCAAGAATATAGACGACTACGCGGCGGATGACATCTGCAGCCGCAGTTTCGAGAAAGCCTTCAGGCAGATCATGTCCTACGACCAGTACAAGAGCCGTTTTTTGACATGGCTCTGCACTATCGCCAAGAACACCGCCTTGGACACTCTGGAGCAAGAGCAGAGAGTTCATCCAAAGAACCAAATCGTCTATCTTGACGACGAGAGCAAGCCGTCCGGAGTGGAGGTCATCCCGGACCAGACGGAGGATGCGCTCAACACCTTGATCAAGACTGAGAACGAGGAGGAGCACGCGAAATATGTCGAGCGTCTTCCGGAATTATACCGTGAGATAGCCCGCAAGAGGCTCATCGAGGGAATGAAATACAACGAGATCGCCGAGGCGCTTGACATGGAGCTCAACACAGTCAAGACTCGCATCCGCCGCGCCAAGAAGATGATCGATGATCTGAGGAAGCAGGAGGAAGGCGCATGATAGGGTTCGCCGACTTCGAGGCATTTCTGAAGGCGTCGTTCCCGGACATGGCTGACGGGATGGTGGAGCGTTTCCGTCTTATGGACGCAGGCTACCGCGACTGGAACGCCAAGATCAACGTCATCTCCCGCAAGGACATCGACAGTCTCTATGACCACCACGTCCTCCACTCCCTCGCGATTGCCGAATATCTCCGCACACAGCGTCCGGAGGTATATTCAATGTTCACCGCGCCACTTCAGGAAGGCTCCGTCGCACCGGTTTCGTCTTCCACAAATGTCAATGCCTCCAGGGCCGGATTAAGGGTTCTGGACCTCGGCACCGGTGGCGGCTTTCCCGGCATCCCTCTCGCTGTGATGTTCCCGAACGTGAGGTTCACCCTCTGCGACTCGGTCGGCAAGAAAACAATCGTCGCCAGAGAGATTGCGGATATGCTCGGCCTTGACAACGTGGAGATCGTCAACGCCCGCGCGGAAAGTCTTCCTGACCGTTTCGACTTCGTGGTCTCCCGTGCCGTGGCCTCCCTGACCGACTTCTATCCTTGGGTGAAAGGGAAATATTCCCAGTCCATCCTCTACCTCAAAGGCGGCGACATCAACGAGGAGATCTGCGCACTGATGTCCCGTGAGCGCCTCCGCAAAGGCTCCGTCTCCACCTGGCCCGTCACCACCTGGCTCTCCGACCCATATTTCGCCGGCAAGTTCGTGATCGACATCCGCCGCTGATCCGCATCCTCGGTCGCCGAACCTGCCGAAGCGAGCCTGTCGAAGCGACCGTTTCCCATGTATCCAGTCACTTCGGCAAGCTCACAGTGACTTTAGCAATCGTTGTGACCATCCCCTGAAAGCAACGTCCAAGGATTGCCCTGAACCATGTCCAAAGCCTCAAGCCGCCCGATCATGAAGTCATTGTCATCATCATCATGATCCGTGGCCTTGGCCTTCCCGAGATAGCGGAGTTTTCTGAGCAGATCACGCTCGTTCTCATCAGCCACGTTGTACGCCCGCTGGACAATCTCATCGAACGGAGTCTGCCTCGTCAGCAGATCGCTGGCGACCTCCTTGGAGATTTTCTTCTCGATGATGTCCGTCGCATAGACAAGCAGACGTCCCAGAAACCGAGGGCAGCTGATGTCCCCGGACTCCTTCAACAGAGGGGCATAGCCTCCAGGAATCTGAGCCCGTACCTCTCCCCCGCCGGCGGTATTCCCTTCAATCATCCGCGCCTCCAATTCAGAATAATCCCTATGGCCGATCAACGAGCACAGCAGCGACCTGAAATTATCCTCATCAAGGACATCCACAGCATGAACCATCAGACGACGGATCTCGTCAGCCGTCTCGGCGGAGACGCTATCGTATTCCTTGATGATCATTGAATATATCGTAAAATCACCATCATCATTATGACTCAAAGTCACTTCCGCATCCCTGTACATCCCATTGATCCTTTCCACCTCATAGTTCACTGAATATGCGAACTGCTCCGGCACAGGCGCCGGGAACCGCACCATGATGATCAGCCTGTTCCCCTCCACCACAAGTATCGGCGTGAACACACAATGCCTTGCCTGCACCTCCGTCAAGTACTTGTTCCCGTCAACGTGCGGCCGAATCCCCGCATTCCTGAACATCAGTTCCACGCACTCCGCCAGAGACATCTCCTTTCGCACATCTTTTTGTGAAGCGACATTCGTCTCATCATTTTTCTGTTTCTTTCCTTTGAACAAATTTAATATTCCCATGATTATAAATTGGTTATTACATTATCATACATCTCAGACCTTCTTCCGTACTCACATGTTATTTCACCTCATCCCGGCACCTGAACGCCACAAAGGTAGTGAATATTTTCATATCCATAGAGATTCTTTCCCTTTTGATCAGTATAGAGCAAAGAATCACGCCGAATCTATCACTATGTTAATTGACATATTCCTAATATATTCATTGCCAAAAGAATTTGGATTTTCGCCGAATAGTGCATATCTTCGCCATTGCTACCGCAGGTTTCTTCGCCGCGGTAAACATTAGAGCATCGGGAGAAATCATCTCCTCAACCGAGAATCTGACAAACTCTTTTGAATAAAGGGACCGTTCCTCCCGAGGCTCTTTCTATTCGCGGCCTCACGTAATAAAAAAGGCCATGATATACGAGTTGACCATCTTTCGTTTATAATGTTGATAGGCTGACGGTTATAGCAAACGCTTCTTGGTAATAAATTGTCTGTATATGATTTAATCTCCCTTGCGGTCATCATTGTCGTTACGGATTTACAAAACGCCTTCATGTCAATGCCGGACTGAAGCACCTGAAAGGCACATTCTCATGAAAATCATGCACCATCGCCTTGGAGTTTTTCAGCCCGATCCAGCGTCCACCGACACAAACTCGCCCTGTGGCTGAAAGCCTTTTGTAAAATTCTCACCATCGTTTTCCTCAGCGCAGTCCGTCCGGTGGACTCTGATCTGACCGGACAAAATGCAAGATTTCTACATTTCGTCCGGCCAGCAAGGCTCCCACCGGACATAAATAACAAGTATAGTTCGCTAAAAAATGCCAGTAGAAGTTTGATAAATGAATATAAATTTCTAAATTCGCCCCAGTGGATTTAACCGCAACGGCCGCATAGGCCCATTGACATACGAAAGTGTTGACGCACCGTCCTCAACCTGAGAATCTGACAGTTTAAAAGGAATAAAGGGACAAAGCTACACTCTCATCACGCGTAGAACTGACACGCGGGACGGCGTACCTTTTGCAACGCCCCCGAGTCATTTCATATAGGTGTGGAGTACCGTACCGCTTGTCTTTATTCAGGCTTTGTCAGAGCCCTCAGTTGAACAAGCTTACCGGGACTCCACACTTTCTTTGTTTATGACTATCGAGACACAATAACTCAGAATTAGGCGTCCTCCACTGCGTGAATAAGAAAATTGAAGATGATGAATGATAGAAATGATGGAGTTGATCACTCCATATAGACCGAAGAAATGAGTATGAATATGGATGCATCCTACATAATAGCCCCATTGTTAGGCGGTGTGATTGGTTACATCACCAATGACATCGCGATAAGGATGTTGTTCCGTCCACATACAGCAAAGTATGTGTTCGGCACTCACATCCCTTTTACTCCGGGGATTATCCCAAAGGAGAAGAAGCGCATAGCAGAAGCAATTGGAGGTGTGATCAGCGAGAATCTGATGAACAAAGAGGTACTAGAAAAGTATCTCTTGTTTGAAGATATGGTCGAGAAGATACGTTCAGCGGTCGAAGAGTTCATTGCACAACAACAGAGGAATGAAGAGACCGTGTCACAGTTCTTGGAACATTACCTGTCAAAAGAAGAAATTGACAGCATCTCGCAAAGCATCAATCAAAACATCACCAAGCAAACTTATGAGAAATTGGCGGATCCATCTGTTGGCGACAAAGTGGCTCACATAGCCGTTGATCAGGTCGCACAAAAGCTGACCATTGATGGAGCGCAAGAACTTCTCGCAGGTTTAGGTGGGGTCTTAGGCGGGATTGGTGGTATGGCGGCAGGGCTATTTGGTGGCAATATCGTTGCAAGATTTTTGGGTATGCTCAGAGAGCCCGCAGAACATTTCCTTGCCGACAACATCAACACGATGCTCCACAACAATGGCGAAGAGATTGTGTCGAATATGATTGGCGGAGAGGTTGACAACTTCTTGAATAAGCCTGTCTGCAAATTGCTTGAAGGTCACGACGGGCAACTTGCGAAATGTGTGGACACAATCGAATTCATCTATCGCAAAATGATTTCCGAGCATCTACCAAAGATTCTCGCATCCATAGACATCAGTAAGATTGTTCGAGAACGCATCAACGAGATGGATGTGAACGAAACCGAAAAACTAATCTTCAAAGTCATGAACAAGGAACTCAAGGCCATTGTGTGGCTGGGTGCTCTATTGGGGCTGCTAATGGGAAGTATAAATTGTTTAATCCTATAAAAGTTATTACATTATGGAAAATTACAAAAGACTAACTGAGTTAATTGCTGATAACAAAGGTAATTTATGTCACAAATTGGAAGGATTAACATTGCCTTCTAATGCAGATGAAATCAAACGATTGTGTATTGAATACATAGAGCATCTGACTCGTAAAGATACCGAGTACATGAATCAATTGTCTTTGTTGGAACAGGACTTGTTGTCTCCTATACTGAAAGTTATGGAAACTCTGTATAGCTCAGATATAGAACTTAGCGAGAAGGTTAGTTCTTTGATGGCTAATGAAAAGATTCAGTCGAAAAGAACCTCAACAAAAGCATCGAACAAAACTATTTCTAAAGAATATGGTCCGACATTAGCTGGTGCTGCTGGTGGTACTCTTTTAGCTACAATCTGTAAGCCAAATTCATGGGGCGTAATCCTTTTGGGTTCTGTAGTTAGTGCAATAATAGGTAAAGTACTTTACAGCTTATATGTTGATAAAAGCAATATTCTTGAAGAAAGGGATACGAATATAAAGTTTCCAGAATATTCATTAGTTTCGACAGATGTAGATAACATCATTAAAGGATTAGAAATAGCTGGTGACTGTATTGATAAGGTCTTACTTACTTATCGTAAGCATTTGGATATTTTAAATGATGATTTCAAGAAGAAGGAAGAAACTTACAATCTTGAAAAAAAATACATTGGCGTATTGGAAAGTTTCCAAACATTGTTGGGCAATCTTTCGGATATGGGGAATTCTCCAGTTGTAAAAGACAGCATAAAGAATATCAATCAATTTCTTTCAAAACAAGGGTTTGAAGCTCTTGATTACACAGAAGAGGCAAAAGGTTTGTTTAATGTCAAGGAAGATGATATTAATACAGTTGAGCAGTTTACGCCTGCTATTGTCAAGAAAAATGCGTCAAAAGTCTCTTTGATTTTAAAGGGAGATGTCGTAGTTCCCACGAAAAAATAACATTGAATTATGAAAAATATTGTTGGTATAGATTTTGGACATGGTGAGACTTCTGCAGGTTTTTTAAATTCTGATAATGTTATTGGAAATGAAGTGCAGATGTCAGACCTGAATATTGTCGGAGAAGAAAAAGTAATACCTTCTGTTGTTTGTATTATGCCAAGTGATGAGGTTGTAATATCGCCAAGTGCAAATCAAATAGCAAAGGCAAAAGAGTTTGGTATAAGCTTTAAGGATCCTTTAATTGGGAGCGAAAAATACTCTAAAATATCAGATTCAAACTTACGTTTTTTTGAGATGTTCCTCTCCAAAACTTATGAGGCAATAAAAGGAAATTCAAATAATCCATTACTTGTCTCACAAGATGGAGAAACTGATTTCCTTGTTTATATAGCATGTCCTTCTGGATGGAATGACGAGCAAATAGAAGCCTATAAAGAATTCACAAATTCAACTTGTAACATTCCTGTCGTCGATATCGTTAAAGAATCAAGGGCAGCGTACATCGCTGCACGTCGCGCTGTTATTGGTGGTATTAGAACACAAGGAGGAAACGTTTTGGTGATAGATTATGGTTCTAGTACAATAGACTTTACTTATTTCAATAATGAAAGCCGATTTGAGCCAGTTCATGAGGGATATAAACTTGGAGCAAGAATAATAGAGGAAACTTTTCTTGAATATCTTAAGGAGCATGAATCTGAAGCTTATGAGAATATTTCATTAGTTGAAGAGAACTGTGGTTCAATTAAAGGCAACAATGTTTTGCTTTACGTAATAAGAAAGTTAAAAGAGGAGTATTTTAGTTCTCCTAACCAAGAAAGATTCGAACTTTCTATAGACTTAAGTAGAATTCTTCTCGATAAATCGCTTCGTGGAAGATATATAGAACCTTCTTCTGGGGAGGGATATTCAAAGCAAGAAGTTCTTGAAATTCTTTCTGTTTACATAAATGATCTTGCAAATATGCTTGATGTTTTTTTGACCAAGGAAGGTGTTTCTTCAATTGATAAAGTTATATTGACTGGAGGAGCTTCAAGAATGTTCTTTTTTAAAGAACTTGTGTCTCAGAAATACAATGTTAGCAAAGATAACGGAACTCTAATTGTTGACCTCAATCCAAGTCTCACGATATCGCGAGGTATTGCTGCATTCGGTTATATGAACGAAAAATCTGAGACGAATGAAACACCACTTTGGGAAGATGTGAATGAATTTATAAATACTTCACTCTCAGATATATTACGAAAAGCATTGAATAGTGCGGTAGCCGACATCTATTACAATGAGTTTACACAAATAACAAAGAAGTACAATGATGGAAAACTATCAGATTCTTCTGGCAGACATAATCTATACTCATTGGCGGATGCTTTTATAGACTTCCTTAATTCATACACGACATCTCCTGAGTCTGTAGGAGATAAGGTAATGAAAACGGTAGAGCAAAGTGTTAGTTCTGCTATAAATAATCGTTTAAAGGCATTTTGTGATACATGGAATTTTAAATGTGATAAAATTGATGTAACATTTGATTTTGACAAATCATTTTATCTGTCACCTGAAACCACTAAAAGCATTATAGAGTTTATGTGGGCAAAGTGCAATGATTTTATAACACACCGTGATTTTTGGGGAACCACTTCTGCTACACCATATAAGGATAGGGACAGAGATGATAGAAAAAGTATCGTATCTAACCTTGATTCTAATCTAAGAGATGAATGTGACAAGATTCATTATTATGGAGATTTGTCCAAAGAGCTTACCGTCATAGAGGAAGCTATCAGAAATAAAATACAAGAGGTTATAGATAATGCAAAATTAGAAATGTATAGATAAAATATCGGTTCTAATATTCCTTAAAAAGAAGATTAAACATATTTCAATGTGATTATTGAATTGCCTCTTCTCATACAAAAGAAATATTAGGACCATTATATTTCCAACCATGCCAGAATTAGTGCAAAATCAATCATACGAATTGCAAAAAGAACAATTCAATGACAGCTTAGCTCAAGTTGCTACAGCGACAATGATGGCTCAAAGCCTTTCTATATGTCTTTCTCGTAAACATCTTGTAAATATTGAGAATAGCCAATATTTCAAGCTTGCAAGAAGATCTGCACCATCAAAATCCTTGCTTAATACAAGTTGGATAAAGATAAACCAAATAGGAAAACCAATAAATAACAATCTGTATATATGCTTTGAAACTATGCAGAACATTTTGCAGTCTTGTGCAATTCCTCATACACGTTTACTGTTCCTGATTTCTGGGAATGGGACCTGTTTCAATCTCTATTTGGGAGTACAAGGCGATGAGATTTCCATAATGGATTTTCAGTCAGATGTCAACAACTTTATTAATGTAAGTTGGAAAGGATTGTCATGTAATCCTGTTGATGAAGCAAGTCAAGAGTTTTGTGATATAAAAAAAAGTCTGGATGAGAAATACTCATCAATTCATGCTATTACAGGTATTCCTTGTGTTAATGCAGAAACTGGTTATCCTGATTCTGTTGAATACCTAATGGGTGGCCAACGACATGAAAAAATGGCCTACCTCGTTGTAGCAGAGCCAATTGATGAGCCAGAAATTGACAACATCATATCAATTTGCAACGAAATGCAAGGACAAGCAGAATCCATGAAGTCGTTCTCTTTTGCAGAAAGTATGCAAAGAGGTCATAACGAATCCATATCTGAAGCTCATAGTATAACCCAATCGGAATCTGATGCTATAGGTGAGAATAAGAAAGATCCTAAAATGATAGGTGAGTCACTGCTTTTTGCGGGTGGACTTATTGCTGCAGGGTTGGCATTTCCTTCTATTATGCCATTTGTTAATGTAATAGACTTCTTGGCTTCTCCTGTATCTAATGGTGGTTTAGGTGGTATTAGCGTTTTATCTGCTGTAATTCCTCAAAAGACTAAAACGCATACGACGCAGCATGGAACAAGTGACACGACTACAAACACACATGGAACGTCTGAAAGTTACACTAAATCTATAACTAAGAATCTGGTTAATGCACATATCTCTCATGTAATAGAGCATCTCAATAAACAGAGGATTAGATATGAAGAGGGAAAAGCAATTGGTATGTGGAATGTTGGATGTTACCTATTCTCCAACGCTGGAAATACAACAAGTCCACTTCAATTAAAATCGATTCTTAGCGGGAAAAATTCTGTTTATGAACCTATTAGATTCCATGATATAAGTTCTTTCTGTGAAAAAGCAGGAAAACATAGTTTTTGTGGTTTTCTTAGAGCACCGTATATAGAAACCATTGTCAATACATCGGACGATTCACCTACTGTATTTTCTCATCCTTTTGGTGCATGCTTTAATGGGTTAACCACAATGTTAACAACCAAAGAACTTGCGTGTATGGCGAATTTCCCCTTACACAGTGTTCCTGGTATTAATGTCGTTGACTCAATTCCACCTTTTAAAATTTCAGCACAAAAAGGATTAGAAGGAAGCAAATGTATCAATATGGGAAATCTCATTTGGAGTGGCACGAAAACGAATCTTACTGTTAACCTTCCCCTTGACACACTCTCTCGTCATGCTCTTGTCTGTGGCGTTAATGGCAGTGGTAAAACAAATACAGTTTTAAGCGTGCTTGATGGTTTCATGAAAACGGACCATCCTTTCCTCGTTATAGAACCTGCCAAGACTGAATATGTAGATTGGGCGATAAAATACAACAAAACAGCCAAAGACCCGAAGAAGAAAATCACGATATTCATTCCTGGTTGTGAGAGATATGCGAAGGGTGGAATAACACCAGATAAGCTACGGTTGAATCCATTTGAAGTAATAAATCTGCCTAACAGCGAAATGAGAGTTATTTCTCATATAGATCGCCTAAAGGCTACATTTGCATCAGCATTCCCTATGCAGGATATTCTTCCTGTCATCATGGAGCATTTGCTGTATAAGCTCTATACCGATAAGCATCAAATGCTTAACAAGGATGACAAGGCTAACTATATGAAGAAAGGTTTCCCTACGCTTACAACCGTGAATGCTCCTTTCATTGACGAATTAATGTCTGACATAGGCTATGCCAAGGAGAACACTCAAAACATCTCGGCAGCATTACGCACTCGTTTCCAAAGTCTGAAATATGGATGGAAGAACGAATTACTCAACAACGAGAAACTAAGCGGGAAGACTTGGAATGATGAAAAGAAAATATGGGAGAATAGCGAAATGACATGGGAAGAATTGTTTGGTTCTCCTGTTGTTGTAAACCTGTCGTATGCCGGTGATGACCAAGACAGAGCTTTCATCATGTCGTTGTTGCTTCAATTCCTTTATGAATATCGAATAGCAGAATCGGAAACAGGCAAGGTGGACTTCGATTCAAACAAATGCCGTCATCTCGTAGTTGTGGAAGAGGCACATCGTGTGATGGCTAACTGCTTGAATCCAGAATTGCCACAATACAAGTCGGGACAAATGTTCAGCAACTTCCTTTCTGAAGTTCGTGCCTACGGACAGGGTATGATGATAGTTGACCAAGTACCGACACGGCTGATAGAGGATGCAATAAAGAATACCAATGTGAAAATCATTCATAAATTGGTGGCATCGGATGACTCGCAACGCATCGCCGAATGTATTGGTCTGACACCAGAGCAGCAAAAAGTGATAGCCAAATTGTCTATTGGTCGGGCTGTCTTGGCTGGATTCAATAGTGCGAACGTTGGTTCAAGTGACAGTTCTGATATCTATTTGGCACAAATCAATAAAATGAAGTGAGAAACGAGATAGGCATTTTGCAATACCTATTTCTATAGTAATAAGATAAATACTAAAAATATGGAAGAAGAAAAGAAATTTACGGGATATGGCAATTGTACGTTTGCCAATGGCGAATATACAGGTGAACTGGTCGATGGCGTTCGCAAAGGTTATGGCGTATTAAAGTTCTCCAATTACGATATTTATGATGGTGATTGGGAGGCTGGCAAGATGCATGGTAAGGGAATATATAAATTCTACGACCCTGTCAAGGACAAATATACAAGTAAGTATAAAGGAGACTTCAATCATGGTCAGCGTGAGGGCAAAGGTAAAATGACATACGCCAATTATGATGTCTATATAGGCTCATGGCAAAACGACCAACGCACAGGCAATGGTATCTGTTGGTTTGGAAGTGGCGATGTATTCCAAGGAATATGGAAATTCAACCAAATGGTACGTGGAGTATTCAGAAAAACCAATGGTGAAGTTTATGACGGAGAGATAAAAAATGGCAAATATAATGGCTATGGCAAACTGTTTTGGAGTAATTCAAAATGGTTTGAAGGCATCTTCGTTGATGGTAAACCATACAACGGTATGTTGTTCACAGTAAATGGCAAGATTTCCGAATACAAGGACGGAGAACAATTATGAGGATAAGCGTATGG
>OIYR01000848.1_pt1 | contig 16467 bp, 19 predicted proteins | sample 1588221 | NCBI WGS metagenome assembly OIYR01 (sample SAMN03283292) | human gut metagenome | biome: human-associated habitat; material: feces | host: Homo sapiens | place: Peru | collected 2012 | reverse complement strand
AATTTCATTCCGATTACATCTGAAGAAACGATTTCGTCTTCGTTGTATCCGAAAGATTCTGTTGCAGCGGCTTTCATTGCGGCATTGATTTCTTCTTTTGTAACTCCAGCTTTCTTTACAACAGCTGTAAGAATTGTTGTAGATCCTGTTGGAACCGGAACACGCTGAGCTGAACCAATCAATTTTCCGTTCAATTCAGGAATTACAAGACCGATAGCCTTTGCAGCACCTGTTGAGTTAGGAACGATGTTCTGAGCACCTGCACGTGAACGGCGAAGGTCACCTTTGCGCTGTGGACCGTCAAGAATCATCTGATCACCAGTGTAAGCGTGGATTGTAGACATAATTCCGCTCTGGATTGGAGCATAGTCGTTAAGAGCTTTAGCCATTGGAGCCAAGCAGTTTGTTGTACAAGAAGCTGCGGAAATGATATTGTCGTTCTTTGTAAGAGTTTTGTGGTTTACATTGAAAACTATTGTTGGAAGGTCGTTTCCAGCAGGAGCTGAAATTACAACTTTCTTAGCACCAGCATCAATGTGAGCCTGTGATTTAGCCTTTGATACATAGAAACCTGTACATTCAAGAACTACATCAACACCGATTTTTCCCCAAGGGAGATTTGCAGCGTTAGCTTCCTTGTAGATTGTGATTTTCTTTCCATCTACAACGATAGCACCTGGTTCTTTTACAGTTTTTCCGTCTTCAGCAAGAACGTCATCAATGTGAGAAACTGTGTGTTTTCCTTCACCAATTTTTCCCATGAATCCACCCTGTGCTGTATCATATTTAAGAAGGTGAGCAAGCATTTTTGGGCTTGTAAGATCGTTGATAGCAACTACTTCATATCCGTCAGCTTCAAACATCTGGCGGAATGCAAGGCGACCAATGCGGCCGAAACCGTTAATTGCAACTTTAACCATGGTAAGTTAACTCCTTGAATAAATTATTCTATGGGAACTATTTTATTCCTATTGCAATTTATTGTCAATAAACCGTTCTATGTTATTCTTCAATGTATTTAAAACATTTTTTTTATCCGCGGACCAAAGCGGAGCAATCAGAATTTTTTTTGGACCGTCGCCAGTTATTCTGTGGACTACAATTTCAGGCGGAAGAATTTTTAAGCACTCGCAGACAAATTCGCAGTATTCTTCAAGTTCAAAAAGTTTAAAATGATTTTCCTTGTATTCCTGCGCCATTTTTGTTCCTTCAAGAATATGCAGAAGCTGAATTTTTATTCCGTTGGGCTTTGGATTCAGTTTGGAAAGATATTTTACAGTCTGAAGCATAAGCTCTTTTGATTCGCCAGGAAGCCCAAGGATTATATGCGCAATGACTTCGATTCCTGCTGATTTTAGTTTGTAAAAACAGTTTTCGAATTCTTTTAAAGTGTAGCCTCTGTTTATTTTTTTTGCGGTTTGCTCATGGATTGTCTGAAGTCCAAGTTCAATCCAGACTGGTTTTATTTTGTTCAGTTTGCATAGGAGTTCAAGAATTTCATCTGGAATGCAATCCGGGCGAGTTCCAATTGAAATCGCGACAATTTCCGGCCGGCTGATTGCGCCAAAGAAAATTTCTCTGAGTTTTTCTATTGTAATATTTTTGTCTGTGTAAGTATTGGTATATGATTGAAAATACGCGATGTATTTTCTTTTTTCAGGTGGAATGCTTTTTGGAAACTTTGAGTCAACTCTTTTTTTCGCTTCTTCAATTTGAATTTTTATTGGGGCTGGTTTTGCCGCAAAATCTCCAGAACCTCCTTGTGAACAGAATGTGCAACCTCCAGTTCCTTTTGTTCCATCGCGGTTTGGGCAGGTGCAGCCAGTTGAAAGTGAAATCTTGTAAACTTTGCAGCCGAATTTTTCTTTTAAATATGAATTGAGAGTTCTGTAGCTCATTTTGACTTTTAGTTTCGTCCGTAAATTTTTTCAATTTGCCTTGTATATTTTCCATCGTCGCCGTAAACGATTATTGGACTTTCAACTTTTAAATAAGGCTTTGCACATTTTTCAGATTCAATCATCACCATTGAAGCTTCTTTTTCTTTGTTTGGAAAAACAAGTTTAATTCTTTTGGGAGCAAGTTTGTATTTTTCAAGCAAAGAAAAAATTTGCGGCAGGCGGAAAGGCTTGTGAATCATAAAAAATTTTCCGTGGGATTTCAAAAGTGCAGAGGCAGTTTTTATTACGTCTTCGAGCGTACAGAAAACTTCATGGCGCGCAACAGAAAGGGGCTTTGTGTTGTTTGTATTTCCGTTTGAAATTTCTATGTAAGGCGGATTTGAAACAACAGCGTCAAAAGAATTTTTTTGTAAAACCTTAAACGGCTCTTTTATGTCTGCGCAGAATATTTTGATTTTTTCTTGCAGGTTGTTTAGCTCTACGTTTCGTCTTGCCATGTCTGCTGATTCTTCTTGAATTTCTATGCACTCAAAATTTGCCTCTGGATTTTTTTCAGACATTAAAAGCGGAATTATTCCAGTTCCTGTTCCCAAGTCGCAAGCTTTGCATTTTCCTTTTGTGCGCGCAAAGTCGGCTAAAAGAACTGCATCAATTCCAAACCGAAATTCTTTTTTTCCTTGAATAAGTCTAAGAGTTTTTACATGGAGATTTTCTATTGTTTCGCCAGCTTTAAGATTCATTTTTTTTGTTTTGCAGAAATTATGAAAATTGTGTTTTTGGTTTTCCAATTGAAAATATTTTTTTCCGCAGCCTGAATAAAAAGTTCTTTGAGTTTTTCGAATTTTTCCTTGCCCAGCTTGTCTTTTATAAATTTGCCGTAAGAAGAATTTTCTGCGTTAAACCAACGTTCGGTTTCTGGTACACTGATTTTTCGCTTTTCCAAAATAAATGCGGATTTGTAAAGACAAGAAAAATTGTTTTGCTCAAAAATATTTTTTACAGTTTCTTCGTTCCATGAAAAAATAGGGTTCGCAATATTTTCAAAAAAATCTTTTTCCGCTTGTTCAGATTCTTGCAAAAGTTTTTTTATTTCTTTAGTTGCAATTTTATCCTTAAAAAGTGTTTCTTCAATTAGCTTTGTCAAATGCTGACCTGAACAAGGGATTCTTTGTGAAGTTATAACCTGTGCATTTTTTTCAAAGAATGGAAAAAGCTCTTTTGTTCCGTTTTGAACTTCTTCTGTGCTGAAGGAAATGTCGCGCTTTATTTTTTCTGTTCCAAAAAATCCGTCGCTTAAAGAAACGCAAAACTCTTCGATGTCATCTTTTGTAGAAAAAATATCACGGGCAAAAAATCTGTCAAATTCTATATCACCAAAAACAGCAATAGAATTTCTTAGCGTGTCTTTTTTTATGCAGAGTTTTGGCTGATCTAGTTCTTCTAGCGTTGAAGCGTATCGTGCCAAGGATTGCATTCCGTTTGGAGTTCTGCATATTCCGCATACTAAGCCCTCTGGAGTTTTTCGTATAAGGTCGAATAAAAGAAGCGCATCATCTGCGTTTGCAACAAGGCATCTGTGGAATCTTAAAATGCTAGCGGCTTCTGTCATTGCGTTCCGTATTCCAAGCAAAGTCTGCGCCTTGTTTGTTTCAAGTCTTGCCCGCCAAAGAGATTCGCTTTTTTCAAGAGCAGAATTTTTTCTTGGATTTTCCGCGGTGTAGGTAAGATTTTCTCCAGTTTTTTTTAAGCCGTGAAAATGTCCTGCTTCTTTCCACCAGTCAGAAACTGCGTTTATTTGCTCTGAATCTTTTTCTTCGCTATCTTCAAGAATTGACGCGATTTGTGCTTCCCTACGTGAAAGAATATCTTCTCTGATTTTTGCTTCGTAGCCTTGAGTTGATGGCGTGTAGAAAACTTTTCCAACAAGAGTGTCCGGCAAATATTGCTGGGCAACCCAGTGGTCTTTGTAAGCGTGCGGATAAAGGTAGCCAGCTCCGTGTCCGAATCCTTCCGCATCTCTTGAAGCGTCCCGCAAATGATTTGGAACATCAGCATCTTCTTTTTCAACAGAAGACAAGGCGTCGAAAAATGCCATTGAGGAATTTGACTTTGGCGCAGTTGCAAGATATAAAGCCGCATGTGTTAAAAAATATCTGCCTTCAGGAAGTCCTACTCTGTCAAAGGCAGCGGCGCAGCTTTCAACAATTGAAATTGCATTTGGATCTGCAAGCCCTGTATCTTCGCAAGCTGAAATAAGCATACGGCGAAAAATAAAATGCGGATCTTCTCCAGCTTTTACCATTCTTGCAAGCCAGTAGCAGGCGGCATCTGGATCTCGACCTCTTAGGCTTTTTATAAATGCGGAAATTATGTCGTAATGGTAATCTCCGTCGCGGTCGTAAAGAACAACTTTTTTTTGAATTGATTCTTCGCAGGCTTCTTTTGAAATGTAGATTGTGCTTCCAAAGCTTGGCGGCCATTTTTCTGGAGTTGTTTCAACTGCAAGCTCCAGCGCATTTAAAAGGCTTCTTGCGTCTCCGTTTGCAGTTTCGATTAAATGTTCCAGTGCGCCTTTTTCAAATTCAACATTCCATTTTCCATAGCCGCGTTCAGTGTCGGACAAAGTTTGTTTTGCGGCGTTGAGCAAATCTGTTTTTGTAAGCGGCTTGAGTTGAAAAACTCTGCTTCTTGAAACCAAAGCTTTGTTCACTTCAAAAAAAGGATTTTCTGTTGTCGCGCCTATTAAAATTATAGTTCCGTTTTCTACCCAGGGAAGAAGAGCGTCTTGCTGGCTTTTGTTCCAGCGGTGAACTTCGTCTACAAATAAAATTGTTTTTCTTTTATAAAGATTTTTTTGAGTTTCTGCATCGGAAATTGCTTTTCTAATATCTGCAACGCCCGTGAGAACTGCATTCAACGTAATGAAATTTGAACTTGTGTGGTTTGCAATTACGCGCGCAAGTGTTGTTTTGCCTGTTCCTGGAGGCCCGTAGAAAATAACAGATGTAAGCTGGTCTGCTGCAATCGCCCTTCTTAAAAGTCTTCCTTTGCCTACGATGTGCTCTTGCCCTATGTACTCGTCAAGAGTTCTGGGCCTCATTCTGGCAGCAAGAGGCTCGTGGGAATCTTTTAAGTTGGAAAAAAGCTCATCCATTTTTTCAGGCTAGTCTCCGTCGCGGTTCCATTGATATTTTGCAGGATACCAAGCGTAAAGACCGGCATCATCCCAGGAGTCTGAACTTGAGCGTATTGAGCCGTAAATAGTCGAAGCCGCGTACTCATCTGTTCCTAAAGTTGTGTCGTTAGAACCTTCACATTTATTCGGATTAAGAACAAAAACCATGAACACATATTCAGAAATTACAGAATTTCCGTTGCTTCTCATGCCTGAAGGGTCGCCATCTGGAATGCCTGTTTCATTAATTTTAACCCTTGAAAGTCCGCTTGATGTTCCAAGAAGAATATAGTCTTTTGCAGCGGCAATAGAAAGAAGTCCGCCGGCATCAAGGTCAACAGACTGCTCTGTAGCATCTGAGGCTGTTATATAGTAAAGACTTGAGTTTGTGCTTACGTTGTTGCTTCTTGTATAAGTCTTTGTGTAATAAAGGCAGTTTGCGTTGGAAGACATTCCATAGTATTTTGAAAAATAAGTGCTTCTATTAAAGTAACATGCTGAAATTGCGTTCGTTGCATCAGATTCGCCGATAAAAGTTGGATTAGAAACTTCTTTGGGCTCGTTGCTTCCGTTCAATTCGTAAAGCTTGTAAGTGTCTTGGGATGATGCTCTGATTCTTGCATAGGCTTTTCTATCTGCAATTGAAACTGAATTGTCTTCAGCTACAGAAAAATATTTATTGTCGAATATTACTTTTGCGTTTTCAAAAGAATAGTTTCCGCCGCTGATGTTTGCAACTTTTGTCCAGACAAGTCCGTTTGCAGGATCTGAATTTGTCGCGTAAATTGTCGCTGTCTTTGGCTCGTTTTCTCCGTCGTCATTTTCAACCCAGATGTAAGTCAGCGCGTAAAGATATTCACTGTCGGTTGCAAGAAAATATGTTGTGGCAGGAATTCCGTTGTCGCCTTTTTCTGAAGTAGGGGAAGTTGTGCTATTCCATTGCCCATTGTGAAGTCCTGTTTCGGATGAAGGCTTATTTGTCTTGTAAAAAATTTCTCCGTTGCAAGTTAAGATGTAGTTTTTGTAGTGAACGATTGAATGCATATCGCCTTGCAAGCCGCTTGAGTTCAGTTTTATTTCGTTGTTGATTGCGCCGTAAATGTCGTCGTGGCAGGAAGAAAATCCTACAAGACAGGCAAAAGCTGCGCAAAGAAAAATGCTGTTTATAATTGACTTTTTCATTTGTTTTCCTTTTGTAAAAATTAGAAATGGTATCTTGCCGTTACGCTGAATGTAAGAAACTGTCCTGCAAAGTTTTCTGCATTGTCATTGTACCAGGAAGAAAACTGCGGCATAAGAAGATACGAGGCTTCAAGTCCGAGCGACCAGCTTTCTGTAAGGCGGAACATTGCTCCTGCTTCCGGTTTTACAACAAGCCCCGGAAAGTAATTTTTTCCGCCGAAAGATTCCCATGCAAATCCAAGTCCGATTGTGAGTGGAAATTCAAATCTTCCTGCAACCGGCTGGTAGGTGAACGCTGCAATAAATGGAACATAGTTGAAAACGTGGCTTCCAATCGAAACATTGAATCCAAAGCTTACATCGAATCCTATTGCCATTTTTGAAGTTAAAAAGTAGTGGTAGCCTAAAGAACCAATTCCGCCGAGCTTTAGCTGCGAATCTCCTTTTATGGTGCTTTCAAAGTCTGGAAAATTCAACGGAAGGCAAAGACCAAGCGCAATTTTTATGTATTGGTCTCCCGGAAGATTCATTCCAAGATCAAAGCTGATGTCGTCTTCCGTGTATTCGTCTCCGTCATCACTGTCATCGCCTGAATTTTCATCCTGAGAGCTTTGCATAAAAGTTGTCTTTGGAAGCGCAGCCTGTGCCGATGAAATGTAAATTCCTATAATTCCTACGCTCAAAAGCGTAATTAAACGTTTCATAATTTTTCCTTTAACATAAAAGCAAATTCTTCTATGGTAATTTGTTCTGTTTTTTTATATTATGCTTAGGCAGTTTTCAAATGGATTTTTCCTTGAATATCGCCAAGCAATTATACTTGGTTTCAAGGATTTTATCAATCTAGCGACATTTGGATTTCTGCATATGCTTTATAAAAAAGAAAACAAAAAAATGGAAGGTTACAGATGAGCGCAAAAATTATAGACGGAAAAGCAATTGCCGCGGAAGTAAAAGCCGATGTTGCAAAAAAAGTTTCGGAGCTTAAGAAAAGCGGAGTTACGCCTTGCCTTGCTGTTATTCTTGTGGGAAACAATCCTGCGAGCGTAAGCTATGTTTCAGGGAAGAGAAAGGCCCTTGCCGAAGCCGGAATGGAAGATAGAAGCATAGAGCTTCCAGGGTCAACCACAGAGCAGGAGATTTTGTCCTTGATTCAAAAACTGAACGAAGACAAAACTGTGCACGGAATTCTTGTTCAGCTTCCGCTTCCTTCGCATATTGACGAAAAGAAAGTTACAAATTCAATCAGTCCAGAAAAAGACGTTGACGGTTTTCATCCAGTGAATGTGGGCAGGCTTGTTACCGGCGAAAAAGGATTTCTTCCTTGCACTCCAAATGGAATTACCGTTTTATTGAAGAAAATGAACATTGAGACAAGCGGAAAAAATGTCGTTGTTGTCGGACGCAGCAACATTGTTGGAAAGCCTATGGCTCTTTTGATGCTTAGAAAAGAATTCAATTCAACTGTTACAATCTGCCACACAGGAACAAAAAATCTTTCGGACTATACAAAAAAGGCTGACATTCTGATTGTGGCTTCCGGCCGTCCTAACACAGTTACCGCTGACATGATAAAAGAAGGCGCGGCTGTAATTGACGTGGGCGTAAACCGTATTCCCGATTCCACAAAGAAAAGCGGATTCAGGCTTTGCGGCGATGTTGACTTTGAAGGCGCAAAAGAAGTCGCGGGCTTTATAACTCCAGTTCCGGGCGGAGTTGGTCCTATGACAATCGCAATGCTCATTTTCAATACTTTGGAAAGCGCGGAAAATTTTAAGGCTCAAAATGATTGACATTCAGAATTCAAAAGACACACGCGAAATTCCCTTGCAGAAAGTTGGCGTTACGGACTTGAGCTATCCTGTTCAGGTTTTGGACAAGGCGGAAGGTTCTCAGAAAACGTGCGCAAAAGTTAATCTTTTTGTGAATCTGCCGCACAATTACAAGGGAACACATATGTCGCGTTTTATAGAAATTTTCCACCGCCACCGGGAAAATCTTGGAATGAAGCAGTTTCTTTTTATGCTTGAGGAAATCAGAAAAAGCCTCGATGCGGAGCGCGCGTTCGGCTCAATGGAATTTCCTTTCTTTATGAAAAAACAGGCTCCAGTTTCCCATGCGGAAAGCATAATGTGCTATGAATGCACTTACGAGGGAGAGGTTAGTTCTGCTTCTAGCAGTTTCTTTATAAAAATTAAAATTCCTGTTACAACATTGTGTCCTTGCTCAAAGGCAATCAGTCAGTACGGTGCGCATAACCAGCGCGGAATTGTTACTGTAAAGCTAAAAAATTCAAGCCTGTTTTGGATTGAAGACGTGATTGAGGAAGTTGAAAAAAGTGCAAGCGGCGGACTTTACAGCATTTTAAAACGCCCGGACGAAAAGTTTGTTACCGAGCACGCTTATGAAAATCCTCGTTTTGTGGAAGATGTTGTCCGCGAAGTTTTTATTGCGCTTAAGAATTTCTCAAAAAGCGAAAAGCCTTTCAGCTGGTTCAGCGTGGAATGCAAGAATTTTGAAAGCATTCACAATCACAATGCCTACGCTTACACGGAATTTAGTGAAGCATAAAAAATGCCGGAACTGCATTGTCGCAGCTCCGGCACAAGGGCTTTTGGTTTTAATGTTATTATGGGAAAGCTTAAAACATTGTCATTATCGGGCTTGACCCTGCGATGTTTCTGAAAGAAACCCGTTTGATAATCATTTCAATGTTTTAGGCTTTTAGTTTATGAGCGTCTTTACGTCTACAACACCGTTTTTTCCGCCGAATCCGTCATCTGTTGTTGCCGGAGCGTTTTTGTCTGTCATCCAGTTTCCGTTTATGATGAACTTGTAAGTAAGGACGCTTTTTTCTGAAACAACTTTTCTGTATACAAAAGTGTCGCCTTCTTTTTTCATTGTCTTTGCGCCAGACTGCCAGTTTGTAAAGTCGCCTGCAAGAAGAACATTTTTTGCGCTCGGGTGTGAATATGAGAATGTAACTTCTACTTTTCCATTGTCGAGCTTTTTGCAAGCCACATCAGCGAAAACTGCCGCAGAAAACATTGCCATTGCGGCTGCCATTACTAAGATTTTTTTCAATTGAAATTTCCTCCTTATTTTCAATCTATGCTCTGAATTCTATAATGACAAAAAGCCTGTGTCAAACAATTTGTAAAAATATTACGAAAACCGCTTTGTTGAATACCTTTTATACTTAAAAATCATACTTTTGATGTATTTTTGCTTTGGTAGAAACGCAATATTTTTCAATTGTGCAATGACAGTTTATTCTCTATAATGAGCAGATGACTTATTTTTTTGAAACTTACGGCTGTGAGATGAACATTGCCGAAAGCGCTTCCGTTGAACAGATTTTAATTTCACGCGGCTGGAAAAAGGCTGAAAACGTTCAGCTTGCCGACCTTGTTGTAATAAACACTTGCTCTGTGCGCGGTTCCGCAGAAGAAAGAATATTCGGGCGGCTAGGATTTTTTTCAGGGCTGAAGAAAGTGCGTTCGTGCGCTCCCGACGCAAAAAAAAGAAACATGGAAATTGCCGCGGAATATGTGCAGAAAAACGGAGCGGTTCCTCTTACTTTGATTGTAATGGGCTGCATGGCTGAACGTCTTTTAAAGTCGCTTCAAAAGCAATGGCCTTGCGTTGACTATGTTGTGGGCACATTTGCAAAAAATAAATTCGGAGAGATAATCCAGGCGGTTGAGGAAGACCAGAAATATATACAGACTGACGAAGAGCCTGTCTACGTTTTTGCGGAAACTTCGTATGAGGAAGGCGCGTTTTCAACCTTTGTTCCCATTATGCACGGCTGCAACAATTTCTGCTCGTACTGCATTGTTCCTTATGTGCGCGGCAGGGAAGTGAGCCGTCCTGTGGAACAGATTCTGCATGAGCTTGATGTGCTTGCCCGCCGCGGTGTAAAGGAAATAACGCTTTTGGGGCAGAACGTGAATTCTTACAAGGGCGCAGACGGAATGAATTTTCCGAACCTTTTAAAAACAATCTGCCGCCATTTGGAGCAAACAAATTCTCCTATTGAATGGATTCGGTTTGAATCAAGCAATCCCAAGGATTTTTCTGACGAGCTTATAGATGTGATTGCGGAAGAAAAGCGCATTTGCCGCGGACTTCACATTGCGGTTCAGCACGGCTCGAATTCAATTTTAAAAGCCATGAACCGCAAATGTACACGCGAACAATATCTTTTGCTTGTTCAAAAACTGCGAGAGCGTATTCCGGAAATTCAGCTTACAACGGACATCATGCTTGGCTTTCCTGGAGAAACTGAAGAAGACTTTGAGCAGGCGGCTTCTCTTATGAAGGAAGTGGAATTTGAAAGCGCGTTTATGTACTATTATAATCCGCGTGAAGGAACTCCCGCCGCAAAAATGCAGAACCAGATTCCGCTTGAAGTAAAAAAAGAGCGTCTTCAGAAAATCATAGACATTCAGCTTGGAATTACAAGAAAAGTGATGGAAAAGCAGGTTGGAAAAAACATAAAGGTTCTTGCCGACATTATAAGCCGCGACAACGCCAATGAGCTTTTGGGCAAGACAGAGCAGAACGAGCGCATTGCATTTGAAGCTCCGGTTTCTCTAATCGGAAAATTTGTGCAAGTGCATATAGACAGTCTGAACGGAAACACATTTAAGGGCAGCCTTGTTCACTAGAAAATCGGCTCTTAATTGAAAATCAACTGAAAAACTGCTAGAATATGTGAGTTTTCAGATTTGATATGGAAACATAATCTTTAATTTAAATAGAGGCATTTTATGAAAAAAACTGTTGTTTTGGCATTTGCATTGGCAGCTTGCATGGTTCTTCCTGTAAGCGCAAAGAAAAAGTCTGTTCAAATCAAAGGAATAGAAGATCTTGACGGAAAACGCATCGGAGTTCAGGGCGGCACAACCGGTGAAACTTATGTTCAGGAAAATTTGAAGAATGCAAAACTTTCTTCTTTTAAGTCTGGAATGGATGCTGCTCTTGACCTTATGAACGGCCAGATTGACGCTATTGTTCTTGACGAGCTTCCGGCAAAGCAGATTGTTTCCCGCAACAGCAAAAAGCTCAAGATTGTGGATTCAAAATTTGCACAGGAAGAATATTCAATCGCTGTAAAAAAAGGCAACTCTTCCCTTTTGGAATCAATCAACAAGACAATTGCTTCTCTTAAGGCTAACGGCGGATACGAAGAGCTTGTTAACGCATTTATGCCTGCTGACGGAGTTGTAAAAATTCCTGGCGATGAGGTTCTTTCTGGAAAAGTTGTAAAGCTTGGAACAAACGCCGCATTTCCTCCATTTGAATATGTTGAGGGAACAAAAATTGTTGGCTTTGACATTACAATGGGACAGAAAATTGCCAAGGACTTGGGACAGTCTCTTGAAGTTGTTGATATGTCTTTTGACAGCCTGATTCCGGCTCTTTCTAGCGGAGCAATTGACTTTATTGCTGCAGGAATGAGCGTTACAGAAGAGCGCAAAAAGAACGTGGATTTTTCTGAGCCGTACTTTACTTCAAATCAGGTTATTATAGTCCGCAAGTAGTTTTTGGAGACGGCTGTGTTTGATTCAATTTACGATACGCTTATTTCCGGGCAGCGGTGGCTTTTGCTTCTGCAGGGACTGGGAGTTACAATTTATATCGCTATTGTCGCGATTATCCTCGGAACGATTTTGGGAGCAGTGTTCGCGCTGTTCAAGATTTCAAAGAATCCTGTTTTGAGGATAGTTGCGGAAATCTACACAACCGTTATCCGCGGAATTCCTTTGGCAACCCAGCTCATGATTTTCTACTTTGTTGTTTTTGCTCCTCTTGGACTTGACCGTGTGCTGGTTGCGACTCTTGCCTATGGAATAAATTCCGGGGCTTACTGCACAGAGATTTTCCGCGCAGGAATACAAGGCGTGGATTCAGGGCAGATGGAGGCAGGACGTTCTTTGGGGCTGAACTACTGGCAGACTCTTACAATGATAATTTTTCCGCAGGCAGCAAAAGCTGTTCTTCCTACTTACACAAGCGAATTCATAGTTCTTATAAAAGAAACTTCCGTGGCAAGCTTTATTGCAGTTATGGATCTTACAAAAGCCGGAGACATGATCCGCAACGCCACTTACAACGCCTGGATTCCGCTTCTTTCGTGCGCCCTTATGTACCTTTGCCTTACGCTTGGGCTTACAAAGCTGTTTTCGATTCTTGAAAAAAGGATGGCAAAAAGTGATAGAGACTAAAGACTTGAAAATAAGCTTTGGAGAGCTGAAAGTTCTAAAAGGCATAACGCAGACAATAAAACAGGGCGAAAAAGTTGTAATAATAGGGCCTTCCGGCTCTGGAAAATCCACTTTTCTGCGCTGTCTTAATCTTCTTGAAACCCCAGATTCCGGCTCTATTCTTTTTGAAGGAAACGACATCACAAGCAAAAATGCGGATATAAATCTTGTGCGCCGCCAGATGGGAATGGTTTTTCAGCATTTTAATCTTTTTCCGCATCTTACGGTTCTAAAAAATATCACTCTTGCGCCGGTTAAGCTCAAGCTTCTTTCTCAAAATCAGGCGGATGAAAAAGCGATGGAACTTTTGGAGCGGATTGGACTTGCGGACAAAGCGGACGTTTATCCTTCAACTTTAAGCGGCGGTCAGAAGCAGAGAATTGCGATTGTGCGCTCCCTTGCGATGTCGCCAAAGGTCATGCTGTTTGACGAGCCTACCAGCGCGCTTGACCCGGAAATGGTCGGCGAAGTTCTTTCCGTTATGAAGGAGCTTGCAAAAGGCGGAATGACAATGGTTGTTGTAACGCATGAAATGGGATTCGCCCGTGAAGTTGCTGACCGAGTTGTTTTTATGGAAGACGGAATCGTTGCGGAAGAAGGAACTCCGTCGCAGATTTTTGACTCTCCAAAGTCCGAGAGATTAAAGAAATTCCTTAACTGCATTTTATAAAAAACTTTCTATTAGACAGTGGCTGCATTTTGTGCGGCCATTTTTTTTTGTAATTTAAATCAAAAAACTTGAATTCCGTCCGAATTTGAATCATAATATCTTTATGAGCTGGAGGTTTTTATAATGTCAATGGAATACACTTATTGGAAAGATAAAGATTTTTACATTGGATATTTGAATGATTTTCCGGACTACAAGACACAGGCATATTCTGTAAGCGAGCTTGAGGAAAATCTTAAAAGCCTTTACGATGACATAAAAAGTGATGAAATTCCGTTTATCCGCCATGTCGGTAAACTGGAGATGGCGTGAAAAGACGCGACCTTATTTCAAAATTGGAAGCAATGGGATGTGTGTTTGTTCGGCATGGCGCAAACCATGACTGGTATACAAATTATAAAACAAATGTTTCACAGCCTGTTCCTAGACATTCTGAGATAAACGAATATCTTGCAAAATCTATATTGAAAAAACTCAAGAATGATGATTTTTCAGAGCTATAATGCTTTATAAGCACTGGAGGTTTTTTATGAGAAAATTTGGTTTTACTGCGCTGGTTTCTTTTTTGTTTTTGCTTGCTTCCTGCATGAATATGGGAGGCTCTTCTGGAGAAGACGGCGCAATCCGTGTTGCTCTTCCGGGAAGCGGTTCGCGCGGCGCATACACTCTTAGCAAGGAAAAGGCAAAGACATATAAAGTAGCCCTTTTATTGGACGGCGAAAACTTAAAAACTCAAACTTCCGAGGCGGGGGGGCGGACATAGTATTTGACGAGCTTGAGCCTGCCACTTACACAGTCCAGGTGGAAGCCTATGACACAAATGATGTTCTTCTTGCAAGAAAAAGCGAGACTATAAAAGTTACCGCCGGAAATACCGCGGAATGCTCAATTGCCCTTAAGCTTTTTGCAAGCAGTATTCTAGACAGCGGATATATACTGTGGAATTGTGATTCTTCTACTACAAATTATTTTAAAGACTTTTCTAGTATATCTGAAAATACTGAAGTTGGAAAATCACAATTTTATTCTCTCCGCAAGTATGTAAGTCTTGCAGAAACTGCAAGCGCACAGTATGTAATGACAATGGGCTTTAATCCTTTATCTTATTTTATAACAAATCTTTCCAATAATTCTTCATCAAGTATAAAAACAGATAATGTTACTCTTTTTTGTGACTGTCTCTATTATGATGATACTACAGATTCTTTGTGGGTCGGAGCATATGATAGTAGTAATAATAGTAATAAACAACTTTATTTTGCAAGAATAAACGGTGCTCCTGATTCAACAAACAGAACAACGTTACAAAGTTCTAATTTCATAATTTATTCTACCAAAGGTAGTGACACTAGCACTTTTGCAGTGCAGGGCAGCACACTTTATTTTGCTTATAAATCCTATGATAATGGCACTTGCTATCTCCAGCGTGCCACAATAACAGAGAACGCAGACGGCACATTTGCGGTTTCTAAGGTTGGCTCGGCAAAATCTGTTTCAGACCTAGGCGTTTCCGGCGCGATTACTGATGTTGCAATTCTTTATGACGGAACAGTTTATGTTCTTGTTTCGAATGTGGGCAATTCATCGGGCGATTCGGGGGACTTGTTTAACTATTATTATGACAAAAGCAACACAATGTACAGCCGCGGCGCGCTCCTAAAAATACAAAGCACAAGCTCGGGATTTGAAGTAGTTGACACCTTGGGCTGGACTGGTTCTTCAAGGCAGATAGCTCCTGTTGGAGAAGCAGAATGGGAAGAAAATAATACTACTGCAACATTGCAGCCTTTGACAGCATACATTCCGTCGTTTTCTGAAAAAAGCAATAAATTCTACGGGCCGCGCAGGTTTGTTGCCATAAAGCCAAAAGAGATTGCAATTGCGGACTGCGGCGCAAACTTTGTAATGCCAAACTGTAACGAAAGGCAGAATGGAAATATGTTTGCCCACAATAGAGTTGTAACAGTAAGCCTGTCCAGTTTTGCAATTAGTGGTGCTACGGAACTTAGAAATATAAAATTCAGCGATCTTACTTTAAGCGGAAGTGGAACTTCTGGTGCATGGATTTTAGCTGATGGTTGTGATAACTTGCAAAATGAACAATAGTTTGTTTTATTAGTGCAGCTCTCTAAAAATTGCAAAAAATCGCTTTTTTCACTTGAAGAAACTTGCAAAATAATATAGACTATTCTCCATTCGGCGCTTTAGCTCAGCTGGATTAGAGCATCTGCCTTCTAAGCAGAGGGTCGACGGTTCGAGCCCGCCAAGCGTCACTAGTCCGTTTCTGGTTTTCTGGAAGCGGACTTTTTGTTTTTAAGCGTTTGATTCATGTATGCCATTTTCTTTGTATTGTAATTACAGTCAAACTGTACAGCAAGCACAGACAGACTGTACAACCGCCCCAGTTTGATTGTGCTTACGCCCCAGACAGACTGTATAGCCGCCCCAGTTTGATTGTGCTTATGCCCCAGGCAAACTGTATAGCCACTACAGACAAGCTGTATAACAAGCCCAGACAAACTGTAGCGTAAGGCATAGTAGCCTGTACCTTTAGAAATCATATACAATTACTACAGTGTTAAGCACCATAATCTAGTCACATTGCTTTGTGAATCTAATTTGATTTTTTTTGAAGTCTAGTTAGGTTTGGAATTGAGCGCGCAGGATATAAACTCAAACTGATATTTAAAACACGAATGCTCCAAGCATAATGCATAAATTCTAAGCATATAAAGCTAAAAGGTCAAGATTATTTTTTAACTATTAAACAAATGAAAAAATAGAAGCAACTTTTATGTCTGGTGGACAAATAAAAGGAAAATCTGTTCCATTCTTTGAAGGAATTCCTTTTGGTGTTTATGATGTCTTATTGCCAAATTCAGATGGGCATTTTCGCCTTGAAGCAAGAGATGATTGTTACGGAGATGATAAATGGAGAAAAATTGACAAGATGATTAATGAAGCAAAAAATATAGGTGTAATGGCAAAATCTTTGAGTAGAAACCCATTTAATAGAGGAGAACCTGAAGAAAATACAAAATTAGCTATTTTGATTGTTGAAAATGGGGAAGATTAGAAATTATATTCAATTACGATTAATATCTATTGCACTATTAATCTCAATATTAATAGCTGATTATTTATCAGATGTCTGATGAACCGTAAGATATCATTACTACATACAATTTCCTTATCAAAAACATTTTATGCTTTGTAACCAGTTTTTTCATTTAATGATTCTGTGCAATACGGAAACCGAATGCGAGC
>OIYR01000846.1_pt1 | contig 16478 bp, 17 predicted proteins | sample 1588221 | NCBI WGS metagenome assembly OIYR01 (sample SAMN03283292) | human gut metagenome | biome: human-associated habitat; material: feces | host: Homo sapiens | place: Peru | collected 2012 | reverse complement strand
GGAGTTGCATTCTCACTTACCTGGGCCATACCTTCAATATTATCAGTTATAATAGTTTGTTCTATTTTTGAAGGAGCCACTACAGTATTAACCACAGGAGTTTGAGGAGTACTGGTTAAGTTTGGCATAACTTCAATAGCCTCATTTTTTTGAAGATTTTGAGTAGAAGACATTACAGGCTCATTTGGTTGAACAACAGGTTCTGAAACTGTTTGAGTCACTACTGCAGACTCTTGACTAGAAGAAGCAACTTGAGGTGACACCGAAGGGGCAACTGTAGTTGCATTTGTTGTAGGCTGCGAAACTGGTATTGAATTAGTAACTGCAGGTTGCTGCACTACATTATTAGCTTTAACTGTTTGTGTTGGTTGTGTAGAATTAACAACTGTTTGAGTAGATTGCACTGGTTGTGAAGGAACAACAGTATTAACAGTATTAGCACCTACACTATTATTTACATTTTGATTATTAGTTTCTGGATTCATTAACATCACCCTTATTCTTATTTCTATAGAAAATTATACCAAAAAAAATAAGAAATGTCATTCATTTAGAATTAATCTCTTATTTTAAATATTAAAGTTACTACAAAAGCACAAACTATAGCAATACTAATACCTCCAGAAGAGTTAACAAGTACACCTTTAAAAAGGCCCATGAATCCACTTTCGAGGTACCCTTCACTAGCTCCAGTAACAAGTAAATGTCCAAAATTCATAATTGGTATACTTGCTCCACCCTTAAAAATATCTAATAATTTATCATAAATTCCAAACCCAGATAGTACACATCCAGTTATAACAAGAATTGTATTCATGTGTCCTGGAGTAAATTTAGTTTTTTCTAAAACATACTGAGAAACTGCACAAACAAAGCCACAAAATAAGAACGCAAGTAAATATGTCACTAAAGCACCTCCAAACTTACAGCATGACTAACTCCAGGCATAGCAACACCTTGATTAGAACTTATAACTGAATGTAAAGATCCAGTTCCAACGATTAATATTTTCTTATATTTATTTAAAGGTAAAATATAATCAAATAATGTTATAGGTAAACATAAAGGTCCACTCCCACCAGCATAAATATTATCTTCAGTATAAATTATACTTCCAGAATCTATTACATTATCTAGAGATTCTTTATATTTTTTCTTATAATACATTTGCATAATCTTAGTTCCATAAACACCTAAATCACCGGTTAAAATTAAATCATAATATTTATAATTTCTTCCAGTACTTTCTAAATGACTATGTATTACTTCAGCACAAGAAGGTGCCATAGCACTACCCATATCATTAGCATCCTTATGATTAGTTTGAGTAACATATCCAAAAGTACCACTTTCTATTTTTAAATTACTCTTTTCATTACTTAAAAGCACACTAATACTACCACTTAATGTACAGGTATTAACCATCTTACGAAGTGCTCCATACTCAACCGGAAATCTAAATTGTTTTTCACTAACTAAATTATGACCTGAAACTGTAACAATAGCACTTTTATTCTTATCATCAATTATATTAGCACCAATAATTAAGCCTTCGGTAAATGTAGCACAAGCACTATATATAGTACAACTAGGAATTTTAAACTTACTAGATGCAAGACTGCTCGCAAGACATTGATTTTGTAAGTCACCATTAATAAGTAAATCTATTTCTTTTGTTAATTTTTTACCTTTCATAAGCAAACCTTTAATCGTAGTTTCTTGATATTTTGTTTCTGCAAGCTCTATACTTTTCTCATTTACATAATAGTCATCAATTACTTTATCAGGATTATTACCAACTATAGGTTTATATTTAGTTGATGCAAGAAGTGAAAATTTCTGATTGATATAAACATTATTAAAATAGTATGTCATAGTATCACACTCCTTACAAATCCAAATATTATTCCAAAGAGTACACCATATAATATAATACTTCCAGTAAGTTTGAATATGGAAGCACCTATTCCTTTTATGAATCCTTCACTCTTAGCATCCATCGCACTACTTGTCATTGTATTAGCAAACCCTGTAGCAGGCACAATAAGTCCACATTTGAATATACTTAATACTTTATCAAAAACGCCAAATCCAGTAAGCACTGAACCAATAACTATAAATGTAGAAAAAGTATAAAAACTAGCATCACTTAAAGTAATATTAAAAACTTTAAAATAAAATTCACACATAGCTTCAGCAATTACACCAACCACTCCACCACTTAAGAAAGCAATCATTACATTCTTAAATACACTTTCTTTTCCTATAACGCTACTAACTAACTTGTCATATTCCTTATTATTCATTTTGTCACCTACACTTATTTTTACCATTTTTATATTTTAAATACATAATTGTTGTCAAAATGATAAAGTTATGTTAAAATTAACATTGTTATGGCTCATTGGTGAAATGGTTAACACATCGCCCTCTCAAGGCGACATTCATGGGTTCAAATCCCATATGAGTCACCAGTAGAAAAAAACTCGAACTATAAGTACGAGTTAAATAAACAAGCTAACAAAAATGTTAGTTTTTTTGTACAAATAAAAAGGATCTTAAAAATCCTTTTAAACATTATAATTTACTTTATAATAATATTTTCACCAGTATTTGTAACACCAATAACTAAATTATCATATTCAGTTGCAGCTGCTGGTGCATATGAATAAGATAAAATACGTTGAATATTAGAAGCATTCTCATTTTTAGTAGCAGTAAATATATTGCTTTCATAATTATCTAAATCATAATTATAAACATCACCATTTTTTAAAAGAAAATAGTATGTTACATCTCCAAAATAACTAACTTCAAGAATATCAATAACATTTTCTAAATTTGTTAAATTTTTTTCTGTTTCTTCACCATCTTTTATCATTCTTACTTTTCCATCAGCAGATAAATAAACTCTAATTTCATTTGAATAAAAATAGTCAATATCTCCATAACTGTTATCATTATAGTTTTTATATTTTTCTAATTGATTAAGATTTATTGAAACATTACTATTATTGCAAGTAACTTCATCTGACTTTTTATCTTTTGATGAAACAAATTTATCATAAGCAATGTAACCTCCTAAAATAAGTGTAGTTAAAGCAAATATAACAACTAAAATAACAAGTAATTTATTAGATTTTTCGCCTTTCATAATCCAACTCCTTTCATAAATTCATAATAGCATATATCGCTCACTAATTAAATAAAAAATTATATATTTTTCACAAACTTCATATTTTTATTATGAATGTATATACTAACATTTACACTCGCATTTACGTCAAACTTTATAAATATATGAAAATGTTATATAATATAGATAGGTGATTAAATATGTGGAGATTTATTGTTATCTTATCATGTAAACTTGCTAATAAACTAAGTAAATTAACTGGACACGAAGGAAGCGTTATTGGAGGAAATATAGCTCGTAAACTTGATAAGAATATTCTTAAAAAAATTAAACTACCAAAGTATGTAATTGGTATAACTGGATCAAGTGGTAAAAGTAGTTCTACAGAACTTACTTATAATATATTAACTAAAAATGGATACAACGTTGTATATAACAAAGAAGGAAGCAACACTATTAATGGTATAACTTCTCTAGTGCTTAATAATTCATCGTTATGTGGTAAATTAAAAGCAGACGTTTTACTTATGGAATTAGATGAACAATTTTTAAAATATATTTTTGAATACATCACACCTACTCACTTAATGATTACAAATATCACAAGAGATCAACCACCAAGAAATGCTCATCCTGAAAATATATATAATGCAATTAAAAGTTCAATACCAGTAGGAACACATCTAATACTTAATGTAGATGATCCATTCGTAAATAGAATTAGAATCAATCACAAGGGCGAAGTCACAACTTATGGTATGGAAAAAAATAATTATTCAAGACCAAGTAATCTTAATAATCTAGATGCTGCATACTGCCCTATCTGTAATTCAAAACTTGAATATGATTTCTATCACTATGGACACATTGGTTCATACCATTGTCCTAAATATCACTTTAATCGTGGTAAACCTAACTATGAAGCAAAAGAAATAGACGTAGATAATGAACAAATAAAAATAAATGATAATATAGTTCACTTACCATCAAATTTCTTATACACAGTATATTTCGTAACTGGTTGTTATGCTTTAACACATGAAATTGGAATTAAAGATGAAGATATATTAAAGGTATTAAATGATGAAAATATTAAAACTAAAAGAATGGAAATATACGATTTTGATAATAGAAAATGGCAAATGTTAGTAAGTAAAAACGAAAACAATCTTAGTTACAAACAATCCCTTGACTATATACTACATCAAGAAGGAGATAAAACTATAATACTTGGATTTGATTCTTCAAGTAGAAGATATAAAGAAAACGATATTTCTTGGATATGGGATATAGACTTTGAATCATTAAACGATTCAAGCATTAAAAATATAATATTAATTGGTAAATTCTGTTATGATATGAAAGTTCGTATGGAGTATGCAGGTATTAATGAAGATAAAATAATTTTAGTAGAAAACTTAGATAACTTAAGTGAAACAATCAAAACGAAAACAACTGGTAAAATATTCTCAATGGTATGTTTTGACAAAGAAATACAACTTAAAAAAATTATAGAGGAGGAAAATAATGATTAATGTATTACACTTATATTATGACCTTCTAAACTTATATGGAGAAAATGCTAACACAAGATGTATAATTCAAGAATTAAAAAGAAGTAATATAAAAGTTAAAGTAGATTTAAAAAGTATAAATGACAAAGTTGATTTTGAAAAATACGATATCATATATATAGGAAGTGGTTCAGAAGAATCATTAAAACTCGCCCTATCTGATATATTAAAAAGAAAAGATGATTTTGAAAAATATATAGAATCTAATAAATATTTAATTCTTACTGGTAACTCAATGTGCATGTTTGGAAAATATATTGAAACACTTGAAGAAAAGCTAGAGGCTTTAGATATATTTAAATATCATACTAAATATATAACTGAATTATTACACGCAAATGATGCATCAAATCAAAGAATCGTTGGTGAAGTAAGAGGAAAAACAAAATTAATAAAAGAAGAAATAATTGGTTTCCAAAATAGATGTGATTATATATACGATGTTAAAACTCCATTATTTGAAGTACAAGAAGCATATTCAAATGATGGAACAAATACTAAAGAAGGATTTACTTATAAAAATGTATATGCAACTCATATAATAGGTCCACTACTTATTAGAAATCCATACTTTACTGACTATATATTAAAAAATTTATGTAAAACAAAAAATTTAGATTATATAATAGAAGAAACTACTTCTAAAGAAGCATATAAAAAGTACTTAGAAAATTTTAGCTAAGTACTTTTTATAATATTCTCATATATTCTCTCCAGTGTTCTTCATCTTGAAATTCTTTAGCATCTCCTAAAGTAGATATATTATTTCCCACTCTTTCAGATAATTTTTTTCTATAAGATTTTAAAAATGTTAATAAATCACCATCTTTATATAATTCACTTAATTCTCTATCTTTTTTTATAAAATCATCAAAATATCCATCCACTAAAAATGTTTTTACAGTATATGATAATTGTGCTTCATTGTCATCATAAATACTTTTATCATCATCTTCTACTAAATGATAATCATCAGTATCAACCATGTAAAATCTCTCTGTATCACCTGAGAATAATGTATTATAAGGAAGATCATCTGTTAATATACCTTTCTTTGATATTTTTTTAATATCTTCTAAAGCAGCTATATATGCTTTTTTAATAGAATCTAAATTTACTATTAAAGGATCCAATTTATAAAGTGATCTACCTTTAGCAGTATGAGCAAAATAACCAATGTTTCTTCCCTCTAACATAATAACTTCATATGGAAATAAATATGAAGGATTTAAAGCATCAGAGAATCTTAAAAAATCTAAATCTTTATATTCAAAATATTTATATTCTTCTTCACTCAAAGCCATGTCGAATATTTTTATAACTGCATTTGTTCTCTTATCATAATATGCACTACCTTTAGAACCAAAATTTATAAATTTACAATTTCCTTTTAAATATGCATTTAATTCACTTTTATTTCTAAATATCATACTAACCCCCATTAGTGCAGGATATTATACCACAAAAGTACAAAAAAAGGAAGTTATTTCTTACTTCCAATTTTTTCACCATATTTAACGTTTGTTTCAATACTTTCCAAACTATTATTGTAAATATCATCATCTATTATTATTATATTTTTTTTAACAAGAAGTACTATAGTTGAACCACCAAATTCAAAATACCCTTTTTCTTCACCTTTTTTGAATTTATATTCTTCATGATTATTTACTATTCTTCCAACTCCCATAGCTCCAACTTCTACTTCAATAACCTTATCAAAATTATTAGTATCTAAAACAGTATATTCACGAGTATTGGTTTTATAAAAATTATAATGTTTAAGAGATATTGGTTGAACAGTATGAAATACACCATCTATATGAATATTTTTACCCTTAGTACCACTATCTATATAACAATATCTATGATAGTTATCAGTAGATAATCTAAATACTAAAGCATATCCACCCTTATATTCATTCATAATTTTCTCATCAACTAAAGTATCAACTGAATAATATGAATCTTTTATTTTAAGAGTTAAATCATCATTGATTTTATATACAGTTAATTTACTATCACAAGGACTAATAAAAGCATTTTTATGAGCATTTATAGGTCTCTTAGCTTCTACTACCTTCCTAGTAAAAAAATCATTATATGAACTATATTTTTGCTTAGAATATTCATATACATTAATATCATTCTTATCAATAAATTTATCTACTCTCTTTAATGAATACTTACTATTCATATATTTACCCATGAGATTACTAAAAAATTTACTAATAAAAGGCTTTAAAATTATTCTTCCAATAAATGTATCGTAAAAAAAATTAAGAGTTTTACTAGACTCTATAATTATATTTTTTTTACTATTTCTATTTCTAATTATATATTTCATAGAAACTTACCAGCTAATATTAATAATATTTCTATAACACCTATAATAATAAAACCTATCATTACTTTAATACCTGGTTTTTTTATTTTAATTTTACTAACAAATAATACTGCTACTACAAATAATAAAATACCATATACTAGTACAAAATACTTACCTAAAAATTTTCTAAATATATATATAAATGGAAACAATAATGCAGATGATGTTACTGGAAGTCCAGTATACTCTTTTACTGGTGTATTACTATTTCTAGTTATCTCAAGTACATTAAAATATGCAAGTCTAATTAATGCAGCAAGTGGATATATAATTAATAATGGTATTAAATAACCACATTTAATTCCTAAAGAATATCCTATTAAAGCAGGCAAAACACCAAAGCACACTAAATCAGACAAACTATCTAATTGTATTCCATAATGTCTTTCTTCTACAGTTCTTTTCTTCTTAGTTCTAGCTACCTTTCCATCAAACATATCACATAATCCAGAAAACATTAAACACATAACTGCCCAAAATGTATTTCCTGTAACTGCTAAGTATATACCAACCATACCTGAAGAAAAACCTAAGTATGTTAATATAACTGTATAATCGTAAAACCCTATCATATAACACCTCTATTACCATTATACAAATATTTCACATAAAAATCAAATTTTGAACAAACATTTACATAAAAGAAAAGATAACTTTCGTTATCTTATTGAACATCAATATTATCATTAGTAATTATTTTAGTTACTAAATCTCCACCATCAGTTTTACCATAAATATCATATACTCCCATGACTCTCCACATAGTTCCAGCATAATTTAAATAGTTATTAGTTTCATCTCCAGCAATTATACAAGCATTTACTCTATCACTGGAATCAGTACTTGCAACATATAAACCATTATATTTTACAAGTTCACCATTACGTTTAGACAATTTAGCAATTTTTATAGGTTTTCCATCTTCATAAATGCATCCACAATAATCATTGTCCCCTGTTCCATATTTACCAACGAACATTCCATTCATAAATCTCTTACATACTTGATCAACTAATGTTCCATCAGTTACAGCTGTTGTTTCACCTCCAAACGTAGCAGAAACTCCAACAGCCTCTTTTTTAATAATTACATAATTATCATTCATTGATTTTTTATTAACAGGATCTGCTATACAACCCTTATAACTCATAAATTCACTATGTGTTATATTTTGACAAACATCATCACTATAATCATTATCAACTGACATAAAACCAGCTTCTATAAGTTCATAAACGTATACTTTAACTTCACTTCTTCCGTTAAATATATCTGGATTATTAGTTCCATATAATTCAGCTGCACTAACTATTTCTTGAACTTTAGTATTATATACTCTTTTATTAATTCTTCTATTAATTGAAATAACACTTGGTACTGCAATTATAACAATTAATGCAATAAGAGCAATTACAGCTAATAATTCTACCAATGTAAAACCCTTTTTATTCATATTAAAAACCTCTATTCTATATACATTAATTATAATAGAATAAAGGTTTCTTTTCAACTACTTTTCAAAATAATTTTCTATAATTTCATAAACCCTATCTTTACCAATTTTAGTTACACTAGAAAAATTTATTATTTCATCTCCTAATGCTGGATTTAATGTATTTTTAATTAAATCATCTTGTTTTGCTCTAAGTGACCTATTTACTTTATCATATTTAGTAGCAACTATTGTAACAGGTAAATTATAGTATTTTAAGAATTTATACATAAGTACATCATCTTCAGTCGGTTTATGTCTATAATCTATAAGTAAGAATACATGTTTTAAATATTGTCTTTGTTTTAGATATTCTTCTATCATTACACCAAATTTTTCAATTTGCTTTTTACTAGTAGCTGCATATCCATATCCAGGTACATCTACTATATAGAATTCATCATTAACTTTATAAAAGTTTAATGTAGTAGTTTTACCAGGCTTAGAACTTGTTCTAGCTAAGTTTTTTCTATTTATTATAGTATTTATAAAACTACTCTTCCCAACATTACTTCTTCCTAAACATAAGAACTCATTTTTCTTATCTTCAGGATATTGACTAATTCTAACAGCAATAATTGGCTCATCTACTTTAGTAACTTCCATATCACTTCTTCTCACTTTCCATATATTCTTTACAAGCCTTTGATAAATCCTTCATTAGATTTTCAACTACTTCTTTAGAATCTGTTCTAACACCACTTGCAAATTTATGTCCACCACCATTATATTTAGCAGCAATTTCATTTATTACTGGACCTCTACTTCTAATATTAACTCTATACATATTATTTTTAGCATCATGTGATGAAAATGCCCAAACAATAACTTCATTAATATTATTAAAATCATTTATCATATTAGACGCAGCAGATATATCAGAATTTAATGATTGTATAACATCATCCTCAAGTTCTATATATCCAAAACCATATTTATCAACCTTCATAGTAGATGCTATATATCCCATAAGTCTTACTTCACTTAAAGGTTTAGCATACACAAGTCTATATAATTTTTCTATATCTAATTTATATTTTTTAATGATTTCAGCAACTGATTCAAAAGTCTTATAGTTTACACTAAATAAGAATCTATTTGAATCACTTACTATACCAATATATATTTTTCCAGCAATACTTTCATTCATTTTAAGTTTAGTATTATTTATAAGTTCTAAGACAAGCTCCGAAGCACTACTAGCATCTTCACGAATCAACTCAATATCACTATATTTATCTACTAAAGGATGATGATCTATCTTAATAACATGCTTAAATGATAAGAAATTATCTATATCAACACGTTTATTATCAGGAGTATCAACTACAATTAATAAAGCATTTTCATAATCATAATTACTTACTTTATCCACTTTTCCAAAATATTTAAATCTTGATACTGTAGTTCCAACAGCATACACTTCCTTACTTGGAAATGTAAGTAATATAGAGTCTTTTAAAGCCATCTGACTACCAAAAGCATCAGGATCTGGCCCAATATGTCTAGCAATATAAATCTTCTTAAACTTCTTTATTTCATTATATATTGATTTATAAATATTATTCATTAATTACTTCTTTCTATTTAACTAGATTATAAGTATCTTTTATAATCATAATTTCTTCATTAGTTGGAAGAACTCTTACTACTACACTAGAGTCATCAGTAGAAATAATTCCTTCTACTTCGTCTTTGAATCCAGCAATTTTAGCATTCTTATCATCATCAATTTTAATTCCTAAAGCACTAAGTCTTCCTAAAATAGCTTTACGTGCCTCAATACCATTTTCACCAACACCAGCAGTAAATACAATTGAATCAACTTTTCCATCTAATTTAATATAATATTCAGCAATATATTTAGCAATACGATCATTATACATATCAAGTGCTAATATAGCATTTTCTTCACCCTTAGCAGCTGCTTCTTCAACATCTCTACAATCACTAAATCCACTTATACCAAGTAAACCTGATTTCTTATTTAAATCATTAGTAATTTGTTCAATATCTTCTCCAGATTCTTTAGCTACATATTCTATAATTGAAGGATCTATTGCTCCACTACGAGTACCCATCATTAATCCATCAAGTGGACTAATACCCATAGTAGTATCAAAACATTTACCTTCTTTAATAACACTAATACTTGCTCCACTACCAATATGACAAATAATTAGATTAACATCATCTTTACCTAATTTCTCTTTCATTTTCAAAGTAATATATTTATGACTTGTTCCATGGAAACCATATTTACGTACACCATATTTAGTATACCATTCCATAGGTACTGGATACATATAATTTACTTTAGGCATAGTTTGATGGAATGCAGTATCATATACAGCAACCATAGGTACTCCTGGAAGTGCTTTTTGCATTGCTTCAATACCAGCTAAATTTCCTGGATGATGAAGAGGTCCTAATTTAGTTAATGACTTAATATCTTCAATAACTTCATCAGTAATTAATACTGAATCACTATACTTTTCACCACCATGTAAAACTCTATGTCCTACACCTTTAATTTCTTCTAAACTCTCTACTGCTTTATATTTTAATAATTCTTCGATTAAAGCATTAGCAGCTTCAGTATGATTTTTTAAATATTTAGTTTCTTTATACTTTTTACCATTTACTTTAGTAGTCCAAAAACTATCTTTTAAACCAATCTTTTCAAAATAACCGCTAATAAGTAACTTCTCTTCAGGCATTTCAACTAATTGAAATTTTAAAGAAGAACTACCAGCATTAACACATAATATTTTCATCTAACGTTTCCTTCTTTCTTTTCTTTTATATTATAACAAAGAATAAAAGAAAAGTGAAACATTAATTCCACTTTAGATCTTATTTTTAATTATTTTCTTATCATTATATTTTTCTAATCTATCAAATTGATAATTATAATCACATTCATATTCTTGGTTTTTACTATTCATTATTTTCATTTTATATAGCAATTTATTTTTCTTACTATAATGATTATTTAAAAGCATAATTACCTCCATTACATAGTATGTGAAATTTACAAAAAATAATACTTATGGTATAATTACTTTCGAAAGAAAGGGAAAAATATGAAAAATCAAGAATCTTCTAAAAAAGTTGTTATAAAAGGAATTATAGTAGTCGTTTCAGCTATAGTGTTACTAGTCGCAGTAGATCTATTAAATGTTTTAGCATTTAATGGAAAACCTATGTTTTTAATAAATGAAAGTGATACTAAACAAAGCTCTATACTTTATGATATTTATGACTGTAATGGTAAAAAAGTTTATAAGTTTAAAGGTACTAAATTTAACTGTCCAGTAGATGAAAATAAAAAAGTCATTACAATTACTGATAAAAGTGAAGGAACTTATTGTGCTGATGCTATAGAATATTATTACAAAGACTATTATTTCACTTGTATAAAAAGTCAATATGTTATTGTTACTGTTAATGGTAAAGAATATACTATTAAAGAAGCTTTAAATAATGGAATTGTTACTATGGATGAACTAATTGCAGTTGGATTTAAACCACTTAAAAAGAGTGTTACAGATGATCCAAGTGAAGAACCCACAACACCTACTGAGCCATCAAAACCTGAAGAGCCTACTACTCCAACTGAACCATCTAATCCAACATTGCCAACTACACCTACTGAACCATCAAAACCTGAAGAACCTACTACTCCAGCTACACCAGCAACTCCAACAACACCAACTAAGCCATCAGATGACACTAATAAAAAGAAAATAACTATTACTGATACAAGTGCTGGCAAGAATTGTGCTCAAGCTATTGAATACTATTATAAAAGATATTACTTCAACTGTATTAAAAGTCAATATGTTATTGTTACTGTTAATGGTAAAAAATATAACATAAAAGAGGCTTTAAATAATGGAATTGTTACTATGGATGAACTAATTGAAGCCGGATTCAAACCTCAAACTGATGCAGTTGATAGATAAACAAAAAGCCTGGAATTTTCCAGGTTTTATTTTGTTATAAATACTCACTTCTTACTTCTTTTAAATCTACTACTTCTATAGTATCAACAGCTTCTTTTAGTAATGGTTCAAAATCTATCTTAGCTTCTTCCTCATATATATACTTTAAATTTGGATTTATTACTGGGTGTTTAGGAACAAACACAGTACAACAATCTTCATATGGAAGTATAGATGTTTCATAAGTATCAATTCTCTTAGATATTTCAATTATATCTAATTTATCAAAAGAACATAATGGTCTTAATATTGGATAATTAGTAACATCATTAACAGCTACAATACTAGATAATGTTTGACTTGCCACTTGTCCTACACTTTCACCATTTACTATTGCTAAACATTTATTCTTTTTAGCAACCCTCTCAGCTATTCTATACATCATTCTTCTCATAATAGTTATTAAGTATGTAGTATCAAGATTCTTATATATTGTTTCTTGTATTTTAGTAAAATTTACTACCATTAATTTACCATTAGAATTATATTTTTCAAGTTTTCTTGCTAGATCTATTACTTTATTACGAGCTTCAATACTAGTGTGAGGTCTACTTTCAAAGTATAAGTAATAAAGTTCTACACCTCTTTTAATAGTCATATATCCAGCAACTGGAGAATCTATTCCACCACTTAACATCAAAAGCCCACGTCCAAGAGTACTAACTGGATATCCTCCAAGTCCAGGAACTCCTTTTGTATAATAATAAACCGCATTACTTCTTATTTCTATATTCAAGTAAACATCAGGATTATGTACATCAACACTGCATTCAATATTCTTAAGAATATGTCCACCTACTATATTATTCATATCCATTGACTTAATTGGAAACTTCTTATCACTTCTATTAGTTACTACTTTAAAAGTCTTAAATTCTTCATTTTTCATTACTTCTAAAGAACACTTAAGTATATCTTCTTCGTTAACTATTTCACTCATATAAGCAACTACTATTTCATGAATACCAAATATATTTTTAAGAATATTAACTATTCCATCTATATCTTCAGGATTAGGTATTATAAACATTCTATAATAATCATCTTGTATTTCAAAATTATAATCACTTATCTTATCAAATATATTATTTTTAAGCTTATTTATAAAGAAATTTCTATTATCTTTTTTAGTAGTTAATTCACCATATTTTATTAATATTACTTTTTTCATTTTAACAATAACTCATTCCATACTTTATCAAATACTTCTAAGAATTTATGTACTTCTTCCATAGTAGTTAAATGGCTTAAACTAACTCTTATTGATGTAGTACTTACATCTTTATTACCATGACTTAATGCTTTTAATACAGTACTTTCTTCTAAACTAGAACAAGCAGTAGTAGTAGATACATATATTTCATGTCTTTCAAGAGCATGTACAAAAGTCTCTGATTTAATCTTTAATAAACTAAAATTAACTATTTGAGGTACACATAAATCATTAGAATTAATTTGAATTGGGTATTTAGAAAGTCCTTTCAATAATTCTGCTTTTAATTTTTCGCATTTTTTGATATTTGAATCTAATTTATCGTTCATTAATCTCATTGCTTTTGAGAAAGAAACAACTAATGGTAATGCTGGAGTTCCTCCTCTGAATGGACAATTTTCTGTTGTACCATAGATTAATGTGTCTATTTGTAAATCTCTTCTTTTATATAATATTCCTATTCCTTTGGGAGCATATATTTTATGTGATGAGAATGAAGCTAGATCTAAATCACTTAAATAGAATTTTGTTTTTCCTAATGCTTGTGTTAAGTCACTATGAAATATAACATTTGGATTCTTTTTATTAATCACTTGTCTTATTGTTTTTAGAGGTTGTTTAAAGCCTGTTTCTGAGTTAACAGCACAAATACTTACTAATATAGTATCTTCTCTTATAAGACTTTCTAAATGATGCAAATCTATTTGTCCATTAGGAAGAATATTTACAAAGTCTACTTCATATCCAATACTGCTTAAATAACCCATTACTTCTAAAACACTTTTATGTTCTAGTTTTGATGTTATTATATGTTTACCTTTTTTTACATATCTAAATGCTACTCCTTTTATAGCAGTAGTGTTACTTTCACTAGCTCCACTTGTAAATATTAATTCTTTTGGATGACAATTTAATATATCTGCTATTTGATTAGTTGCTTGCATTAATAATTCTTTAGACTTAACACCAAGAGTATGAATACTATTAGCATTGCCTGGAAATTCACGAGTAACTTTACAATAAGAATCAAGTACCCTTTCATCTACTGGTGTAGTCGCACTATAATCTAAATATATCATTCTTTCCTCCTATATTTCTTGAATAACTGTTAATATTACTGGTTTACATTGAGTTTCTTTATATAAATATTGACCAACTAACTCACGTATTTCATTTCTTATCTTAACATAATCAGCATATTTATTAGAAAAAGTATTATTTTTAATAATTTCCATACTAAGTTTCTTTACTTCATTTATTATATCATTATTATCTTTAGAATATATAAATCCACGAGTAATTATTTCTGGCTCTATAATTATAGATTTATCTTTCTTACTAAGTGTTGAAGATATTACTACAAGACCATTATTACTTAATAGTTCTCTATCTTTTAAAACAACATCTCCAACATCTTCACTAAAGTTACCATCTATTAATATATCATCTACAAATACTCTTTCAAAGTTATCCTTAAGTTCACCATTTTCAAAAGTAACAACATCCCCATTTTCTTTAAGTAAAATATTTTCTTTTGGTATTCCAACACTATATGCAAGATTTCCATTTTGTACTTGATATCTATATTCTCCTTTAATAGGCATATAATATTTTGGATTAAATAGTTTTATAAGAAGCATTAAGTCTTCACTAGATGCATGATGACGTACACTCTTATCTTTAGGTATTTGTACTATATTAACACCCTTAATAGCTAAATCATTAAGTATTCTTACAAGTAACTTTTCATAAGCATCATAACTTGGTTCAGCAAAACATACTGTATCAGTATTTTCTAATGTAATAAATTTATCATGACCATTTAATATTCTATTTATATTAGAATATGGCGTCTCTCTATCATTACTAATAAGTATAACTGTATTATCTTGTTTTAAATCAGTTAAATTACCTATCATATCTTCTTCTATATCTAAGTATCCATTCTTAGCACATAAAGATACTATATTATGAAGTTCTTTACCCATTATTACAACTTTTCTATTCTTACCTTTTAAAGAATTAAATATCTCTTGCATAGTATAAATATGAAGTGGCAACACTGTGAATATAATTCTTCCTTTATTTTTATCAACTACATTTTTAAAGAATCCCTCAAGTTTATGATTAGGACTAGTATGTCCCTTCTTTTCAGCAAATACACTTTCAGCCATTAAACAAAGTACACCTTGTTTACCAATATAAGCAAGTTTACCTAAATCCATGTCGTAATAACCATTCATTGTTGGATCAATTACAAAGTCAGCCATATATATAACTGCTCCATCTTCAGTATTAATCGCAAATCCCAATGTTTCTGGACTACTATGTGTAACACTAAATGGGAATACACTTAAATTATTAGTTATATCTATCTTTCTATGTGCTTTAATAGTATGTAAATTTTTAATTTCTACTTTATCTACTGAACACTCATATTTTATTATTTCGCTTGTGTAATTTGACGCATACACATTTAAATTTGGTAATGCTTTTAATAAATCAGTAAGTGCTCCCATATTCTCACGATGAGGATGACTTATAAATAACCCTACTATTTCTTTTTCATGTTCAATTAAATATGAAAAATCAGGTATTACATAATCTACACCATACATTTTATCAGGTGCATACTTCATACCACAATCAAAAATAAATAAATGACCA